>Ga0265293_10002454_pt1 | contig 37236 bp, 29 predicted proteins | sample Munlanlewell138R_FD_192505 | JGI IMG/M metagenome (GOLD analysis project Ga0265293, IMG submission 192505) | Leachate microbial communities from a municipal landfill in Southern Ontario, Canada - Leachate well 138R | ecosystem: Engineered > Solid waste > Landfill > Unclassified | place: Canada... | reverse complement strand
ATCCCAGCCGGGATTGTTTTGATGCTGCCATCCTGGCAGCGGTACACGAAAGCCAGGCGGCTAATGCCGCCCAGCCTGGTAAATACTACTCCTATCAATTTCATTCTTCCATCCTATCTATATATTCGATAACCGCGCGTGCGTGCTTGCACAAACCTCCCCTATATTGAGCCGCCTTGCAGTTGCACTTGAACGTTCTCACATTCTCATTCATCCGCTCGGGATATTCTACCTCTACCGTATAAGTATTATTGCCGCTTTTTACAAAGAGCTTGTTGCCGTCAGTTTTGCTTTCGCTCACCTCCAAATTGATGGCGGGCTGTGTCATCTTTTCTTGCTTAGTCATGGTATCTCCTTTTCTTAGCTTGCCATTATTTTTCCCTTTCGGGGTGGCTCACTCTATATATATACAAGATAATCAATGTCAGTTTTTTGTCAAGCTTTTTTTACACGATAGTCCCACACAAACGCCGTAACCCACACAGTATCAATGCTTTAGACTCTAAAAAAAGTTGCAGGAACAAAACTGGAACGGAGAAAGAACGAAAAGCGAAACGAGCCAAAGCATTGACAGCCAATCACTTACGAAACGCTGGAACGGCAAGGAACAGACACAAAGTGCAGCTAATCCACCACAAGACAACACTTTACGGCGATGAATAAAAAAAGACGTAAAATATGTATATAATCATGTACTGCTATATGTGTGGAATTAAATCAACATGTTTGACTTATAATGGGGGGAAGGTGAAATGATTTTCTGACTCTTTTTTTTAACATAATTTACGTTTACATTTACTTATATCTATATATTCTTATTTTACAACACTTTAGACCTGTTTACAGCCGTTTACTTTCGTTCTACATAGCTAATAGCGTGGATTCTCTCGGTTCTTGCATAATGATGTCAAGTATTAGTCAATTGTTTACTTTTATGGCACTTACTCGATTATTTGAAATTGTTCCCGATCCGTTCTCGGTCATCAAAAATGGTCAAGAAAGAGTCAAAAAGGGTCAAAAATGGTCAAAAAACCGACCCTTGACGTTTGTCAATATACGTATTGATTTTGAGATTTGGTCAAACAAATGAAATTATCCCTTTGAGTAAATCAGCGTATCTGTATGCGAAGCTAACAGATATGATGTTTATGCGAAGGCCGGCGACACCGTTAGGGGACAGATGATTAGATGCATTATATTGATACGCTGATACTCATGCACCACAGCGACACCGAAGCGCCGACGTGATACGCCTCAGAGCGCCGCAGGAATCCACAGCGAAGCATTTAGCGACACATGCCAAGCGAGCCGTGTCTTCACACCGAAACAGAAAAAGAATGCGATAGACAGCCGCTGAGGGCGTCATAATTGCACGGATTACCGCCGAAGATGATAGATGCATATATCTAATGATGGATGGATTGATAGGCAGCCGACGAAGACAGCAGCTGCAGGAACAGCGAAGCGAAGCGATCTCACCGATGAAGATGATACCTTTATGATCCGATCGATATGAGAAGCCGACCTGGAAGGCATCGAAGGCTACCCCCGTTGTGGGGCGGGGTAGGGGGGGGTGATATATCATCCCCACGTGCATTTATTAGTCACCCCCTATATGTTTCTATTTATTGATTTAAAAAATTTTCTTGACAGATTTTTGGTGTTCCTTTAAGGCTGTATTCAGGAGCGAGAGATATGATAAGTATACATAGTTTAAGCAGTGTTCACACAAGCGATTTGCAGGCAGCATTTCCTCACGTAGCGCTGTTATGTGATGATTACGCTAATTATAATGAGATGGACTTAAAGAGCAAGCAGTATCGTCATAAGGTATTGGGTATCCAGAAGAAGCTTGGTTATACATATACTGACTTTCTGATAGGTACATCGTTTATATTGTATAGTTTAGGTAGTGTAGGCAGTCATCTTTGCAGATATTTTGGTATATACAGTGCACAGTATAGTCGTAATCGTATAGATCAGAAGTTTGGGGACATAGGTTTAGAGTTAATAGGCTTAGATTTCCAGTGGTATAACGGTCGCAATTTAGAGACTGTTCAGGGCAGCGAGTTCAACTTTGGTGTTATCGTTGGCAAGAAGCGTTTCATAGAGACGTCATATTTGCTCAGTTTATTTGGTTTAGGCTGGTTTCGTCGTTTCATGTTGGGTAGTGGTTATTTGATACGTAAGGACAGCAGCATTAGCGGTTTTGACAAGATGACGGCTAAGATGTTTGACGGTTTGTGTGATGAATTAAAGGATATAGTGAATCAGATCGGTTTAGGTTTTTCTGAATTAGCTGGTAAGTTAGAGGGCAAGGGTTACATATTTCCTGCGAGCAGTTTGACGTTCAACGCCGGTGTTAAGTTCGATAGGTTGCTGAAGAACATGGGCGAGTGGACTGAGGAGGATTTTTGGGACGAGATGACTGAGTTATATGGCATGGTAAAGAGCCAGCAGGACATTCGTCAGATGCGCGCTATATTGGAGATGAAGGCAAAAGCTATGGGCATCATGGAAGACGGGGACAGGGGTGTAAACAATTATCTTATAATGATCAATCAGCAGGCTAAGCAGGCTTTAGACACATTAGGTATAGAGAGGAAAGAGATCCTTGAGCTCGAGTAACTTAGCGATTGAGATGCTTCATTATGACGGTAAAGACTACCTCAAGTTAGGTTGTCAGATGAAGGAGTTATTAAAGCATGTCGATGATGAGGAGACGAGGCTGAAGCTCATGGAGAGTTCCTTAGCTGATCCTATGAAGTGGTGGACACCGAACGGCAAGCAAGAGGAGCTGATAAACAAGGCAGCTGAGATGATGGGTCGTAGTCGGACACCGACTGTATTGTTCAGTGCAGCGAACGGGATCGGCAAGACGACGGTTGTTGTGATGTTATTGGCAAACATTGTGTTTGGTCCGCAGAACGGTTGGTTTTTGAAGAAGCATTTTGTTAATTGGCCTAATCCAAAGATGGTATGGTATGTAACGACCAAGACAGGTTTGACTGATACGATCATGCCTGAGATAGAGCGCATCTTCCCACCGGGTACGTATAAGACAGACAAGATGGGTGCGGCGTTTGTGCGTGCGATCCATTTTGAGAACGGTTGGGAGCTAAGGTTTTTCACGATGGACGTTGACGAGCAGCAGATGGAGAGTGCGAACGTTGGGCTTGTTGTGATAGACGAGCCAGCGCCACAGTTCATTTGGAATGCGGTCAAGAGCAGGGTAAGGATGGGTGCGTTGACTTTGTTGCCAATGACACCATTGAACGTAGAGCCTTATATCATAGACGAGATCGCGAAGACAAACAACCCGGACTTATATGCTCAGATAACAGCGAGTGTGTATGATGCTTGCGAGGAGCGAGGGATACGCGGGCATTTAGAGGCGCAGATCATCGACGAAATGGTCGAGAAGTATCCACCTGACGAGCGCGAGGCAAGGGTTTACGGCAAGTTCATGTATTTCAGTGAGCGTATCTGGGTAAATCTCGATGCAGAGCGGCACTACGTTGACCCTGAGGATTATCCCGTTGATCTTGATGAGGACTACATCGTTCACACGGTTGACCCGCACGACAGCAGACCGACGGCATCTATCTATGGAGCGATCCAGCTGGTCAAGCACAGCGATGAGTATAAAGAGAAGATAAAGAACGGTGAAGCCACACAGCAGTTTAGACGGATTGTGTTTGACGAGACACCGGAGTTCACAGGCGAGCCGTATTGGGAGCTGAGGCGCACGATGATCTTGGAGGACGAGCCTCAGATGTGGGCAGACTTAGAGGATGCTTTAGGCATCAAGGTAGTCAACAAGCGAGTGATAGACAAACGTTTTGGGTTTCAGACGAGGCTCAGCAGCAATATAGCGAGAGTGTATGCACAGGCAGGTCGAGAGTTAGACCAACGTTTTCACGCAAACAAGCGGTTCGTTTATGTGCCGAGCTATGAAGTCAGATCGGTTGACAAGAACAAGGGTAAAGGCAATGAAATCACGTATGGTCATAACTTGGTCATGAGTGCTATGGAGGACTTAGAGGACGGCAAGCCCGGTCTTGTTATATGGAAAACCTGCAGGCACACCATAAACGGGATGAACAACTACGTGCGGCAAAGAGCATCAGGTAGAACCGGCTTAGAGATCGCAGCGGGCGAGACGAAAATCATTGAGAAATATAAAGACTTTAACGATCTTCTACGGTACTTCACAGCGGTAGTTCCGGGGGACGAATACATAGACAATAAACGCGCCAAAAGCAGCAGAGAGGCTGCCGAGAGACGCATAGGTATTAACAGAATGGCTCAACAAAGCCGCAGTTTTTATAGTGTGGTAGGTAGCCACATAAGGAAGGCGAGATGACTCTAAGCGAGTATTTAAACAAGAGAGAGCGTGGTCTTGAGCGGAACAAGCTCGAGAACTGGATAGATAGGCTGAACAATGCTATCTCCGGACGCCAAGAATGGGACAAGCAAGTCAAAGTCTGCGACAAAATCCGAGCGAACAAGATTCCGATAATGGACTCAGGCTCGGACTTGCCGGAGTTCACCGACAAATTTTATAAAGACAACTGGATACTCAATGCTAACCTATGGAAGCTCAGCCACATAATAGCGTCTGAGATAACAGTAGATGTAAAGAGCCGAGGCACGGCAGACGATGCTGACCAGAACCGAGAGTTTTTAGAGATGGAAATCAACTACACCATGGACGAGTTTGACATGATCCGTGAGACACCTGACGTTATCTCTGACTGGGTATGGTATGGCTTTGGTTTGTCTTACATGCCTTGGAATCCAATGAAAGTAGATAGGAACTGGCGGACAGGCGTTCCTGAGCTTCGCTATCATCCTTCCAAAGCGTTTTGGGTAGATGAGAGTGCGAACCATTACGGCTGGAAGAACCGTCGTTGGGAGTTTGCCAAGTTTGGGATAGACGTTGACGATGCGAAAGAGCTTTATCCGAAGCACAAGGACAAGATAGTCGAGATAATGAGCAACCAGCTTCACGGCGACGCCGATGGCAGGAAGGACATCTTTGACGTGTATCTCTGCCAATATCGCACCCCAGTCAGGCTTGAGATGGTAGATGTAACGTGGACAGACAACGGTCAAGAGTTTGTCGAGCAAGTCTATTATCGTGAAATCGAGGAGTTCCTTCAGAACGTCAGCCCCGACAGAGAATTACCTGATAACATAAGGGTAGGCGACAGATACATGGTGGAGAAGGAATGCTGGTTTCAGTTTTTCTTCAGCCCTGATATCATGGAGATGCTTACCGACATCGAGTATATCGGTGGCAGAGACTTCTTCCAAATCCTTTGGGGCTTGAAGACTGGCGATGCTCTGTATCCCACGAACTGGACATTTATCCTTTCCGACTTGTTGGACATCAAGACGGTAGCGATGACGCTTGCCGCCGTGCATGCCATCAAGAGCGGGAATCCGATGCCGATAGTCGAGCAAGGTGCTATCCGCAATCCCGAGGAGTTTAGACAGCTACGGAACAGCCTTGACTATGTAGCCGAGATATCAGCCGACTGGCGAGAGCAAAACCCAGGGCAAGCACCTATCACCTTCGCTGAAGGAAGGTTTGACCCGAACACAATGCTGATGCTCAACAACTACATTACAGAAGCAATCAAGTCAAGCACAGGCAACGTGGACAGCACGAGAGGCGTGCAGGAATATGCCGGACAGAGCGGTGTTCAGACCGCCGCTTTGCAATCAGCCGCAGCTATATACACCAAGCAAGACGAGTTTGCCTTCAAAGGCTATCTGAAGCAAATGACTGAGCTGCTCTTGCAGTATATTGGCGAGTATCGTATTTACGAGCACCAGCTAAACGGCATTAACCACATGGGTCAAGACGAGACAATGACCATAAACGAAGGCGATATCGCCACATGGCAATGGGAAGAGTATTACACTATCCCGCTCGTAGAGAACACACCGGAAGCGATCAAACAACTTAAGCGACAGGAAGCAATCCAGCTCAGACAAGGCGGATCTATCAGCAACCTTGACATGCTTAGAATGCTTGACTATCCGAACGCAATGCAGCTCGAGCAGAACAGGATACAGGAAAACCAGATGATGCAGCTTGCACAATTCCTGATGGAGAACCCAGACGTATTTCATGCTATAATGTCAGGCGTTGGTGGCGATCTTGACGAGGCAGAGGAAGGCGAAGCTGAAGAGTCCGAAGATAAATAATAAAATATCACTTGACAGATTAAACTAAGTGAATAAACTTTGCACAAGACTATGAGGGAGCAATTCAAAAAGAAACTCCCGAGGAGAAAAAATGGAAAGAGAGAAACAAGAAAACTTGTCCAGCGGGAGCAATGGATCTCCCGAGAACGTCGAAACAGGAATAACCGGCGCAGTAGAGTTTGACGGCGAAACGTTTGAATATCGTGAGAAAGACGATGAAATTCAAGTTATTTTGCCTGACGACATCTCTGAAGAGAAGCTCAAATCTCTTGAAAGCAAGGTAGATGAGTTCAAGCACACGATGGCTTCCGCAAAGCGCAAAGCTTATGAAGTCAATCGAGAGAAAGACGACTTAGCTCGTCAGCGTGCAGAGCTCGAAGCCGAGAAAGAAGCCTTCCGCAAAGAGCGTGAGATGAGCACAGGAGAGGCTAAAGCCAAGCCTACAGGAAACGTCACACCAGAGGTGTTTGGCGTTGAAACCTGGGACGAGGTAACTCAACTGCAGATGTCAGACCCAGCGACTTATCACCGCATGTTGGCTGCTCATAACGCAGACGTTGCAAGCGAACGCACTATGCAGAGCGTGCGCAACTCCGCAGTAGTCGATGCCATCAACAACGAAGGATACGATGCAAACGAAGTCCAACGCTTCGCTAAAAGCAAAGGTATCAGCAATCTCGCTACGGCATACGACTATTACAAGCGAGTCAACGATAAGCCAAAGGGGCTCAGTCTCGCCGAAATCCAACAGAAAGCGGTCAAGTTTGTTCCCAGAGGACAAGGTGACCCTAATGTAAGTAAGAAAATCCCAAGCATGAAGGAACTTCTTGATGAATCAGATTAAATCTCCTCATGCTTGCATAAAGTAAATGAGGTAAATTATCATGACAGGCTTAACTTATGGCGTAGATATAACATCGCGCTCCCAGCTGATCGATGCTCTGAACTCACAGCGGATATTCTTTGATGATGCCGCTAAGTTGCATGAGCTCGAGCCATCAGCTAATCCGTTCTTGACGATGCTTATGGGTGGGGCCACTAAGCGCAAAGCAGCCGGTGATTTGGAGAGCTATGTAGAACACCGTGGCTCTTATATCAAAGATCCGATGTTCTTCTTGAACGCTATGACCGACCCACAGAACCTTGGTGCTGCTAACGCTGGTGACGCCATTGCTGGCATCAAGCTCGCTGCTTCTGCCGGCGGTGGTAAGCTTGCAAGTATCCCGCTCACGGTGGGAGACGTTATCGTCCTTGTCAATCCGCTTGACACCACACAGACGGCATCTATCCTTATCGGTGCAGTTGACGCTGCTGACGAAGTATCCGGCAGACTCTTGACGGATACGCCTGGGTTCAACGGAGTCGCTAACGCCGCAGGCGCAACGATGGTGATGCATGTCGGTCGTGCATTCGGTGAAGGCTCTGCCGAGTCTTCTCCCAGATTCGAAAGACCTGTGACTTGCTGGAACGAGATCGGAAGCTTCAAAGAAAGCTTTTCCATCACTGACCAGCTTGCCGCTAACAGCCAGATCGTATACGGAAACGAACAGATCAAGCAGCTCAACTGGGCTCAAATGCGCATAATGCGTGACGTTGACCGCATGTTGCTTTACGCATCCCAGCGACTCAACGCAACCAATCCCTATTCTGCCCCTGGCAGTTCGCCCATAACAGACGCAGCCGGCAACATCATCCGCACATCTGTCTCTATGGAGCAGGCAATCAGAGCCGCTGGGGATGTTGGTCTCGGTGGAAGCCGTGTGTTTAAGAACACTGCCGCTACACTTGACCCCGACACCTTCGACGGGAACATGACCGAAGCCTACCGTTATGGCAGTGCTAACAAGATCTGCTTTGCAGGCGCAGGGTTCATTTCCGACCTGATTGCCATGGCTCGCAGAACGGGACAATATGTGATGGAGACAGGCGACAAGCGTTTTGGACTCGACTTCAGAACCTTTGTAACGCCTATCGCCGACATGACAGTTGTCTATCACAGAGGCATGCAGGGACGTCTTGACAGAGCAATGTTCATGCTTGACATGGACAACATCCAGCTTCGTCAGCTTATTCCCTTATACACCGAGCCGCTTGTGACCAATTCAACCAAGAAAGCTTGGGAGCTCAGATGGGATATCGGACTTCGTGTCTATCTCCCCGAGTCTCACAGCTTGTGGTTCATGGTTTAAGGGGGTGAATCATGGGAACTAAAACTAAATCACTCGCAAAAGGCATGGCGATGAAGTATGACGAGGGTTCGACTCTCGACACTACCAACAAAGTCATAGTCTCTGAAGTGTTTAAAACCGACGGGATGTTTGGCAAGACGGTGATGATGCTGGCAGAAGTTACTACAGGAGTAGTCGGAGCAGCCACCACCAACATCGCGTGGCCTACAGTCCAGTATTCTCTTGACGGTGTAAACTTCGTTGACAGCCCTAAGCCGGCGATCACCCAAGAGCTTGCTGCCGCATCCAATAAGATTGTCGTAGGCAAAGCTCTCATTTTCAATGTTGATATGACTAACATCATAGCACCATACATGAGAGTAATTTGGAAGACGGGAACAACCGGAAGATCAGCAACAACAGATACAACCGGTGGTGTTATCAAGACATCAGTAACCTTTAGTGTTTAATCACGCATAGGGGTAAACGACAAGAGCACGGGAGAAGGTCGAGTTAGCTCCTTTACCTTCTCCCACTTTTTTTAAGTAGGAGAAATCATGACAAGATATACATTCATAAAAGACAAAGACGAGTGCACCTTCATCGAAGGCTGCCAATTCATAGGCAATGTTTTCCAGACAGACAGAGACGATATCGCTGACCGCTTACGCAGATCAAGAACATTCGGTAAAACAGTCAAAGAACTCACAGAGAAACCTAACAAGGCGGCTAAAGATGGACATAAACAAAATATATGCTAACGTAAGGCTCGTTATCCCCGAAGCCACGACTATTGAGATGAACAAATATATCTTGGCTACTCTTGACGAGATAAACGCCAAAGGTATCGAGACAGTCCGTCAATACAAAGTCAAGCATCCTCCGGCAGGCATGGAATCAAGCATGCCAGAGGAGCGCATATACGGGCAAGGCTTTAACTATTACCCTGAGCTAAAGTGCTTCATCCTGCCATCAGAGATAACGCTATTAGAGCGAGTCATCTACAAAGGCAACTCTGCCATCAGAGTGGGTGGCTACACTCATTTAAGGGGCAACTTCGGTATCCCTGCATTCTATCTCGCTCGCACAGGCGAGATGTATTTTTCCGTAGATTTAGAGGATGGCGAGACTATCACCATCGAAGGCAGTGCCGGTGGTCTCACCGTTGACGTATTGCCGGACAAGTATCTCCCATACATCAGCAACTCGGTGATAGCTGGGCTGACTTCGCAAGAGTATCTGAACCCTGACCTTTACGCTATCTATCTGAGAAAGGTAAGCCAAAGCAAGCTTGCAACCTTAGAGAGCATATCTGGGAGCATAAACATCAAACGCAATGGGAGACTATACTAATGCAGGTAAAAGATATCTTCACAGAGATTTGCAGTCGAGCCGGCGAAGGCTATCAGAACTACACTGAACGCGCATTGGCACATTTCAAAACTGCAATTACAACATCTCTATACACTTCGCCGAGACCAGACTTAGACGCACCTTTCTTATATAGGAAAGGCAGGTTTAACCCCTACAACACAAAGGATATATTGAGGTTGAGCCTTGGCAGCCTGTTTAGAGAAGCAGGCTTGACTGAAGGCAGAGTCCACCTTTTAAAGTATTGCCCGGACAAGACAGCGATTGCATACATGGACGAGGTTCACCCTGACTCTATAATCATCTTTTATGCTAAAGATCCGGGAAAGCAGGGAAACGAGATAATAATAAGGTATCTTGACCCAAGCGCTGCAAATAGCAAGCTCAGCATAGATGTCAGCATAAGTGGTGGCAAGCCAAGCATAACAGTCATGCTTGGCAAAGAGGATGGAAGCATTATCACCACAGCAAATGACTTGCTGGAAGCGCTACCTCACACAGAGGCTTGGCTTTACATTAACGCATCTTTATTTACAGGTTCAAGCGGAGAAGAGCCATTGAACGAAACAGTAAATGAAACCGGACAAGGTGAAGGCACAGGTGAGTTTATCCGAATGGAAGCCATCACAGAAATACAGAAAGACATAGTTAAGCTTCGACCTGAGCTCAGACAGGGAAAGCGTAACATCATACATTATTCTCTCTCAGGCGAAGGCGACAACGCCTACATAAACATCATTCCGAGCTCATGGTTTGACAAGGATGGCACGGTAGAGTTTGCAGTCATAGGATGGGATAGCGAAGTGTTCAAGAAAGTCGGAACGACAGACAACGTAGAAGCAATGTTTAATCCAGCATTCCTTGACATGAACATAACAGTAGCTGCAGAGCTATTAAGGCAAGAGATAATGGCATGAAACGCACAGGGTTATTGACATTCAACGGTGGCATGAACAACGTCAAGCCGATACACTTGCTTGCCGAGAGCGAAGCCGCTCTTGTTCAGAACCTATACTTAAGCGACACTGGCATGTGGACGGACATAGGCAAGCCCGAGGTGCTTGCAAACGAAGGGACGGGCGTGCTTAAAAGAGCACACAAGATCGTCTATTGGAAGCCCGCTATTACGCTCGCTGATGCCATAGATGATTTTGTATATATAGTGTTTTACACAACAGGCGAAGTGAAGCTTGTTTATCGCTATCAAGTGCACGAGAGCAAGGAGTGGAAATCACACTTACTCAAAGAAGATGTGTCTTACCAAGACGTGCAGGTAGCCTTTGACGACAACCAGTTCCTATGGGTAGATGGAAGGATGAACAATAAGACTGTCCGTGTGATCATCGACATAGATAAATCCATAGTGATATCCACCATAGGTGTAGTCAGACCACTTTATAAGCCCGAGGTAGTAAACGTAGGATTCTCAAACAGAGACGATGAAGGGACAGCTATCAAGCGAGGAAAGATATTCCTTATCTGCTATACTTACGTCAACGACAAAGAAGAGGAAAGCAACCCATCACCTGTCATGGTGGTTGACGACTTACAATACTACTCACGAGGCTATTACGAGCTTGACGGAGAGCAGTATTATTATCCTATCACCGGCGGAACATATCATCACGACAAGAACATCACCGGCTCTATCACCAATATAGACATAAAGGCGAAGATAGACTACGAAGGAATACGCAGAATCAACGTATATCTCGCGGAAGCAGACTATCCTGAGACAATTATCCCGCCCACAGGGTTCAGGCTCATCACGTCAAAGATAGTGCCGAGAAAGACGGCTAAGACGGATGTAGTGATAGCTATGCCTGCGTCAATGATAGTAGCGAGCTATGAGAACGACATAGCACCCAGAGGCGATGCCGTTACGCTCACAGGTGGCACAGCATTCATTGGCAACTCAGTAAACGATTTAGGCTTACCGCATGAGGTGGAGTCCATTTGGCGCATTACGCTGTCGAACCTGAACAAGTTTAACTACACTAACAAATGGATAAGGATGGACTTGTTCGGCGAGAACATGAAAAACCTTATTACCCAAGACGTGTTCGAGGGAGTAGATGACTTTAAAAGGGCACAGCTTAAGCATTTTCGCATGATGGACAGCGATATGACGACTCCGCTGGAAGTGTTCTACTACAAAGATGATGATGGCGGCGGCGGCGGCTATGGCTGGAAGCTACACAAAAACATAAAGAAATATATAGACGATGAGGGCGTGAGAGCCTACACTGATATACATTTGCCTATACCAAACCAAGATTATAGGGTGGAAGCTATCGACCCCGGCATAGCAGGGAATAACTATACTCTTAAAATGAAGAGAGGCATCACTCAAGGAGACTTGCTCATAGATGAAGAGTCAGGAGATACTATAACCGCAATAGCCGATGAGTCAGTTGACAACGTTGGCATAAGGCTCGTTGATCCGAAGCAGGAAAACTCCAACCTCAAGGTTGATTTGAAAGAAAACAACCCAGGCGAATATAGGATAGACATTATCCTTGCAACCGACAGCAGCGGCTCAGTGTCTGCCACTGCACAGGAGGTTGTGGATGTAATAAGGATAGAAGCAGCAGGCTCGCTTGCAGGAATAATATCTAATGCAGAGACGTCATCTTATGGAACGTTTGACGAGAACCGAGTCTTAAAGAACAGCAACGACATGGATAAATACAGGCTGTTTGAGTGCTCTACAACCGCAGAGATAGCCGGGAACGACATCACAGTCCACCTTGGATACAGAGTAGGTGAGATGACCATAACAGCGATCATGGCAGACGTGAAGAACGCCATAAACAGCACACCTGATGTGATGGATGCAGTGAGGTTTGTGTCAACAGAGCAACTTGACGCTATTGCTATCCCAGTGGCTCAACAGCAATTTGCAGGTGGGGTTAATTCAGGAGACCCACCAATAGATACCGACACGGTAAGAATAGGGATGCTTTCGTGGATAAGGATACCTCAGATGCTTGCACATCAGGACAAAAGCATTTACTTGGTTCTGTTTTCAGAACTACCAACAAAGATAGAAAATGAGTTTGTGCCACTGGTAGTGAGCAACCCATCAGGAGAAGGGATGCTTTTGCGCCATTTCTATAGAGATAAGTTTGTGCGCAACCCTATTCCGAACGAAGAAACATACGTAGCATCAGGATATAACATATCAGAAATCCTGCAGATTGACAGCTTAGAAACAGAAGGTTATTCAAAGAAAAATGCAGCAAGCTTAATCGCACCAATAGATGGAGTAGGACACGATTACAATATAGTAGAGGATGAAGTAACTCGCTACGATGAAAAAGCAAACGCCACAACAGGAGGATATGTCCCAGCTGTGTTTCATCCCACTAACGCCATGCACAGAAACATTGGCGCGCATCGCGAGTTTAGGTGCGGAGTTAGGTTAGCAGAAAAAGGATATATGTGGGGAAGCACAGTTATTCCTGAAGATGGAGAGATACCTAACCATGAAAGGGTTTATATTTGCGGATTAGCTCCGTCAAATATCGCTGGACTTTACGTTGCAGCATACTTAAGGAAAGTTAACGGGCTATGGGAAATGACCATAGAAACCCAAAACGTTACTACGTCAACACCACTCACAGTTTTTGGGATAGGCGAGTATGGGACAGGGACAGGCGCGGGAGAAAGAATCCATGTTGTAGTCTCATGGGATGGAGACAAACTGTATGAAGGATCATCATCTGGAACAGGATACTCTCCATTTATGGATGTCAAGTGTGGCATATTGGCAAGAGGAAAGTTTGTATGGCATGAGTTTGTTTCAGTTAATAATATTGATACATCAGAAAAAATGACATATATTGACAAGGCTAAACTACCCGCTATGTTCGGACTCAGAACAGGCGTAGCATTGAAAGACGATTGGCAGCTTTTGAGCGTGTTAAGAACTATGCCGGTATTCCCTACAAGCAGCATAGGTGCGCTTGACAGATTTGAAGGCATAGGAGCGACCAGCCAAATAGTTTACTTGAACAATAACATATCCATAGAAAGGATGAGTGTCGCGGAAGACACTACGCCCGGACGTATCCAATGGGGAGCTTACGGCGCAATGCCTGACTTGAACGAATACAATATCCATGAAGATATAATGGGTTTATGCCCAATCAAGTCATTCCAGCCGACAGACGAGCACAACACTATCCTTGTCTTTACAAGAGACAACACTTACATATTAGCTCTCTTAGGCGACTCTGCTAATTCCTGCACGGTGATCAAGCAATTGAACGGCATAGGGTTGGTAGAGAGAGGTGCTTTGTGTGCTACGCATACAGGTGTCGCCTGGCTATCACAGCAAGGGATCATGCACATCACCTCGGAAGGAACAGAGAACCTTACCAGAGGCAGGATAGACGTCAAACATATCACCTCGCTTATCTACGACACGGAGCGCAACTGGCTCTGGGCACGAGGCAAGGACTCACAGGGTAATCAACACACTTACGTTTATCAGCTTTACGAGATGCTATGGTGGCAATACTCAGGATCAGTCCATCCTGATGATTTCGTTGGCACGCTTGACGACAACCTTGCTTGGGTTTGCTACGCAGACAAAAACATATACAAGGAAGGCTCAGTGGGATATGCCAAGGATGAGCACAATCCCACGCTCATCAAGACGAGAGCCATTGCCTTGCAAAAGAAGCTCAGCAGGATCAAGCTGATAGGCGACTTAGCCGGTGGAAAATACAAGCTGAAAGCCCGTCTGTTCAGCAACAAGATGGGCTCATCAAACGAGACAGCAGAGTTCGAGGCAGACGTGAACGGCAGGATAGCTATTCCTGGTCTCGCCGCTGATTATGTGCAGATAGACATGAAAGAAATCAACAAGGCTATTGCCTTATCAATAGAATACGAAGATGGAGTTAAACGATAATGGCTAACCAATACGACAGATATTTGAACCGGCTGAGAAACATAAAAGCCAACAGACCTGAGATGCAGATGTATGAGCGCAACACCGCAATGATGGCTCAACCGTTTAACATCCTGAACAGGAAGGTGGCTCAAATGACTCAAGCCGGTGGCGCATCCACAGCCGCACAGGTAGCGGCATTGAACGAAGGTAGAAGCCAATGGAATCAGGCGCAACAGCAAGGATACAGCCAAGCCTTGACCGCTTCTGCCCAAAGGGAGACACAGCTTGACACCAAGATAGCTGAAGTCGAGTTTGCCAAAGGTCAACACGACGAGCAGAGGAAGCAAGAGAAGAAGGCAAAGCGAACAGCAGCACTCAGAGCCGGCTTGCAAGCCGTAGGAATGCTGATAGGAGCCGCCGCCGCACCAGCGACAGGCGGGATGTCATTATTGGCAAGCGCATCACTTGGCGGAGCTATCGGGCAAACAGCCGGTGGCTTTTTAGGTATCAACGGGAAAGGACAGCTTACCGCAGACCCAGCAGAGTGGGATGCCGAGATGATAATGCAAGGCTTAGTCTCAACAGCCGGACAGCTTGAGATGTATGCGAACCAGCAGGACACGAAAGGCATGCTTGGTGTCGTCACCGAGAACGCTGGGCAAATCCAAAATACTTTCAAAAACGACCCTGAAGGCTTAGCACTCTTTCAAATGCAACATGATTATATTCTCAGATATGGCACTATGGCTGACTTGCAAAGCCTATACCAAAGGTTATGGGGGGCACAATGACAAACTTTATGGAACTTGTAGATAAGGTAGAACAGCGCAACAAACAGAACAGAGAAGCGATGGCGGCTCAAATCCAGCCGTTCTTTGACGTGATGTATAAGAAGGCTGTCTATGATAGAGAGCAGTATCAGCAAGCCGAGCAGGCTGTGGCTTATGGACAGGAGATGGGTAGGATACTTAACATGAGTTTCAGCCCAATGATGATGGGAGATAAGTATGCCCCTGCAAACCTGCAATTCAAGTCAATGGATGCGCAGTTTGAGGCAGGCAAGGTCAGAGAAACCATTGGTCAGTTCATGAAAGATAATAAGGACTGGATTAGTCAAGGCGTAGCTATCCCCGAAGGAAGCGTATATGCGCAAGCTCAGTGGTTCAAAGGTTTGCAGGAAGATGTATCCAGCGAAAAAGAAGCAAGACAAAGGATAAAAGACATCGTAGCTATCCATCCAAGCATAAAAGAAGCACTTGCAAGCGAAGAGTATGAAGGCATGCCAAGCAGAGAAAAGTATGCAGTGGCGCATAGCATGGCAAGCAAGATAGAAGCTGAAAGACAAGCAAGAACAAAAGCCGAAGCTGAAGCAGTGGCAAGCAGTCGCAGGATAAGGGAACATCAAGTCAAGACTGACTATACTCAGAAAATAAGAGATGAGGCTGAAGCAAGCAAACCTGCAAAAGAGACGGCGCTTACAAAAGAGGAAAAAAGAGCTCAGAACATAATAGAACAATATAAGACAGGCAGAGATATAGGCACAGGCTATAGGGTCAAAGTCGTGAAAGGTGAAAGTGGAACACTTAAAGCCTATACAGACTCAGGCGGCGACAGGGTAGCATATATGAACGGGAAATACTACATAAAAAAGAAAAAGACAGGTAAGTTTGAGGTTGCAAAGTTAAAAAACGGCGAGATAAAAGGACACGCCGAGGTGAAAGGAGCTCTTGATAAAGCCATAAAAGAATATAGCACTTACGAGCCTAAGTTCACTACAGGAACAGCTGTCAAGCAAGACGAAAGCTCAGGTTCAGAGAGCAATATGGAAGTAAACGCATGGCTTGAATCGATAGGGGCAAAACAATGATAAACATTTACGACTTAACAGGTAGCGAACAATTTAAGACCCTGCCATACGAGCGCAAGCAGTATGCTCTCAACAGGTATTTTACTGACTTTGTGTCAAGTGATAAACGCTTCCTTTCACTTTCTGATGGTGAACAAAAAAAAGCATACAGCACTTTCATGAAGGCCCATCTTGGCGAGCCGCCAATGACGCCGAAAGAGCAAGCCGCTTATGCCCAAATGGTGGAGGCAGACACGATAACGCCAGAGAAAGCCGAGCAATACAACAAACAGATAGAGCTCGGCAGGCAAAGCTCTGATGTTATCGACATTGCACCAAAGCTTTCGCTTCCGAAAGACTACACTCCCGCGGATACATCAAAGATGGACAAGGAGTCTAAAAAGCAGTATTATAGAGCCGCTGAAAGCTTGCAGATAGCCAAGCAGTTGGGGAATAAAGAGTCCGCCGAACACTGGGAAGGAATGCTCAGATATTATAAGAACAAAGACGAATACGACAGAACCGGAGTGATTATATCTACCGCTGGTCAAGAGGCTGTGCGCAAGCAAAACCTTGAGTTTATGGCGAGTGCCACACGCTCCGACTTCCCTCTTGAGCCGACATATCCGCAACAACAGCTTACCAAGATAAAGGAAAAAGAAGCCGTTGAAGAGAGGAAAGAGCAGTTTTACGAGAAGAGAGAGCAGGAAGACCGAGAGCAAGCAATCTCATATCAAGATAACAACAGAAGGCTTATGCGCTTGGCTTTGATAAAGAGCAGCTGGACACCTGAGCAAAATGCAGAGTATGGCAAGTTATTAAAAGAACAGGGAGAGATTGAGGAATACTTTAAGTCCGGCGGATTGACACCAAGACAGAGAGATGCAATCATGCTGGGAAGCAAAGCCGCAAAAGAAAGAAACCTTGCAAGCAGTATGGCTGATGCTTTCTTTAGTGGCACGCTCCAATTTGTTACATCGCCCTATACAGTATTTATCCCAAGCTCAGGCATCAGCGACTATATGTATTATTATGACATGGGCTATGGCTCGGAGGTTGGAGCTATAGAGAGCCTATTTAGAGGCACAGTATCGTCATTGCCAATGAACTTAATGATGATGGTAAACCCTGCTGTTGGCGTTGCTCTTACGATGTCGTCCATTACAAGCGGCGGTATCAAAGAAGACTACGAAGCTGGTATGCTTGACGCCCAAACCATCATGACGAATATCCTCAGCGGTGCTGTTCAGACAGCAATAGAATACATGTCAGCAGACGCTCAGAAAGCTATCTACACAAAAACATTCAGAACCGGCGGGATGAAAGCTTTACAGGATGCCGTGCATGAGGATGTCAAGAACGTTTTCTTCCCGACATTCAAATCATTCGCAAGCGCATTTGGTGCAAGCGCAGTCGAGGAAGGCATGGAAGAGATTTACCAGAATGTTGCAGACAGGATTATCCGTGCAACGGTAAACGACGAAGAGATGCCCGACTTAAAAGAGTGGGTCCCTGAGCTTGCCTATGAGTTTGCAGGCGGATTTTTGGGAGCGGCGCTCACCGGAACAGCGTTCTCAGCTATCCAAATATCCCAATCAAAAAAGATGCAACAGAACATCACCAAGTATGCTAACCAAGGTTATGAGTATGCTCAGCTCACGCAAAACGCCATTGACGCCGTCAACGCCGGAAACTACGACCAAGCCTTCAATCTAATAAGCCAAGCACAAGATGCCGCAAGAGAGATAGGCAATCCAAATAAGCAGGTATTGCAAGGCATAGGAACAGTCCAGTCTGCCATTATGATGTATGACAAAAACAAGATAGTGGTAACGGAAGCGATAATAGACGCTCACGAGATTAGAGCAAAAGAGCTCAGGCAAGAACTGGCAGAGCTCAAAAAAGCGAGATATGTCAATGAGGATGCCGCATTGAGCAGAGACGCAAGAGTCTTAGAAATACAGGAAGAGCTTGTCGAGATTAGAGACAATATCTTAGCAAGACAGCAATCACTTGTAGCAAATGAACACGTTGCCGTCATGAAAAAGTCAATGGATAAGATGATAGAACACATCGAGGCAAATCCTGAATTGGCTGAGAAGTATGCCCTGCAAGCTGCGCAAGCCCAGGAGTCAGCCTTACTATCTACGAGAGAGATAAGCGAAAGAGATAAAGCCGGACTCCAAGCAGGGATAAGCACTGAGGACGACTACAGAACCGCTGTTGACAGACACTTTACCGAGGGTCTTGCAGACGAAGTCATCGAAATGGAAATGAAGCCAGGAGATTTTGCCCCAAGCCGCATTGAGCCGTATGTTTATACAGACATCAACATCGATGAAAGCGTTACACCAAAGAAGACTAAGGAGAAAAAAACTGATGTCAAGAGTGAGGCTAAAGAGGATAAAGAAATGGCTAAGCCAGAGCCGCTTGCCGAGGACACCCTCAAAACTATCAAAGCCGAGGCTGACAAAGCCATCGCCAGCAAAGACAAAGCGAACCTTCAGAAGGCGAAAAAGACGTTAGACGAAGCTCTTAAAGAAAACAAAGACCAGAGATTGCTTGACATCCGCCGCTCATTGAACAGTGAAATTGCCGACATCGTAGAACAGGAACGAGCCGTCAAAGAAAAGGCAAAGAAAGCAAAGAAGGCGAAAGAAGAAGCCGACAAGCAGCAAAGAGAAGACATGACTAAGCGTCGGAAAGACGAGCTTATTACTAAAGGCATAGAAGCCGCCGCTGAGAAATACGGTATCAATATCAAGCAATATGAGACCAGATCAGAGATAGCAGACGCTATCATAGAAAGGCAGGATGCGGTAAGGAAGTCTTTAGCGGAACACCGCAGAGCAATGGGCACGGATTATGAAAAGATAAAAGAGGCTGCACGTGAGCTCGAAGTTCCGATAAAAGGAAAGAAAGAAGTCTTAAAACAAGAAGTATTAAAAGCACGAGAAGCGCAGATCATAAAAGAGATCAGCACCAAAGAGACACTGCACCACGAACGAGGCTTGCTGAAAGAATACAACGAGAGCATGAAGCCCAAGGTCGATGAGACCGTGCAGAAAATAGACGGCATCGTGCAAGAAGTTAAGGATACACGCATAGACTTATCGCGTGAGACGGATGAAGCCAAGCGAAGCGAATACGAAGCCGAGATAAGTAAGAACGTAAAAGAGATAGACTCAGTAATTGCAGAATTGAAATCCATCCAAAAGGAAGCCGGAGGCAACTACATCGCAGTCGAGAAGATACAGGCAGAGATAAACAAGTTAGAGAAGGTAGCTCGTCCGTTATCCGAGGCTGATGTCACTCAGAGAACCGATGTTAACTTAAACAAAGCCAATGAGCTGATTGATACTCGCAGTATAGAAGAGACAGGAGTTATCCCCGAGGCTCAGATAGGCGACACCGCAACGGTAAGTAAAGAAAACGACAACTTTGAGATAACCTACATCCTTGTCCCGATTGACGAGGTGGTAACGTCTCATAATATAGACACGCTGAACCAGAACGAAAACTATCCCGCAGAGCTGCAGAACAGGGTACGAGAAAACCATGCCGAGGACGTGAACAAGATAGCCGCCAAGCTCAATCCCCGCATCTTGATGCACAACGACATCGCATCCGATGGCAGACCGATAGGCTTTATCGGCAAAGACGGCAAGGTTTATATCATCGCAGGCAATGGACGTACCATAGCATTAAAGATGCGAGCAGACGGTCAATACGGCAACTTGAACCAATACGAGCAGGTTCTTAAAAGCAATCTCAAAGAGCTGGGATTCCAAGACCAAGACGTTGCAGGCAAAATGCTTGTAGGAATCTATAACGGCAGAGAGGATTTGGTGAAGCTTGCCATCAGTCTGAACAGAGGCGAGACTCAAGCCTTAAGTGAAACAGAAGCCGCACGCACCGACGCAAGGACACTCATTAAGCTTGACGAGTCGGGCGACGGCATCATCAGGATGCTAAGCAGGAAAGGCGACATCTTGTCGGAGAGCAACAACAAGTTTATAAATGCTTTCATCGATGAAGTAGTGCCGGAATCAGAGCGAAGCAAGTATCGTGCAAAAGGTAAAATCCTTGTCAAGGTTGAGGAGCGGATAAAGAATGCTTTATTCATGTATGTGTTTGACGATAGCTCGAAAGCCGCAAGCTTGCTGAGCAGCCTTAAAGACGTGGGCGACTCAAACGTTAAGTCTATGTTGCACGGCATCATGGAGAACGTCAAAGAGATGGCTCTACTAAAATACTTGGATGCAAGCTATGACTTCTCATCCGACTTGATAGACGCCGTGCATGAAACGGAGAGCTTGCGCGCAAAAGGTGAGAACTTAGACATTGCACAAAACCAAATGGACGTGTTTGCTGATGACGAAGTAAAGAGCCATTTGCTTACCGCTGTTTACAGGATTAAGAGCCCGAAGGAAGCATCTGGCTTTGTGAAGGCATACACTGAGATATCGCTTAACTATGCAGACGGTGGACAAGATACCATGGACTTCGCAAAGCTCACCAAAGAACAGATACGAGCAGAATTCCTGAAAAGATGGCTGTTTGGCGAGATCAAGGACATGAAGAGTGCCAAAGAGGCATACATCAAAGCAAGAGAGCTTACCGTCCATAAGCCTTTAGCGGAGCTTGAATTTACTCTTTATGAGGCTATGGCAGAGCAGTTAGCTCCACGAATGGGTCTCACCGTTGACGAATACTTTGCCAAATACTTCGATGTGTTCACTACGGAAGCTCCGACTGAGACGGAGACGGAAGCGTCAGAGCAATCAATAGAGTATCAGCTTCAAGCAGAAGGTGAGGTAAGATACCAGAAATCAAAAACAGCTCCAAAGAAAGTTGTGCAGGCATATCGGATGGGGATACTCAACGAAGACGGCACGCTCAGTCCCGTGATGGTGGACACCAAGACGACAAAGCCACGATATGAGATTGGTCAATGGTATGACGCTGAAGTAAGGAAAAGCACCATGAAAGTCATTCCGGGCTTTCACTTCGCTGAGACACCATCATTATCACAGCTATACAAGAAAGACGGAACGCTTGCAAAGGGCAGAGTTTATTATATTGCAGAATACTCAGCCGACAAAAGTTATCAAGCCGAAGCAGATGCAGCCGGGGGCAATCTTGAAAACCAAATCCCCACAGATGGCTACTACTTCAGAGGCAAGATGGGTAAAGGCGGCTGGGCAATCTCTGGAAAGATGCGTCCCGTTCGTATCTTGTCTATGCAGGAAGTGGACGCCATCAACCGCAAGGCAGGGATAGAGACCATTAACGGCATGCCAATAGAAAAGTATAATAAAATGCAAGCCGAGACCAGACATCAAACAGAGAACAAAGAGCTGCTCACGATACATAATCTTTCCGAGGATAAATTGCGAGAAGCCATAAAGCAAGGCGGTATGCCAATGCCATCTCTGGCTATAATCAATACTAAGCAAACACAGCATGATGAGTTTGGGGAAATATCTCTCATTGCAAGTCCCAGCATATTGCAGACAAGTCGCAAGAGCCCAGTTTACTCACAAGATGCATGGACGCCGACATATCCTACTGTTTACCATAGAGTTGAAGAAAGCAGCATGGATAATGCCAAAAAGATAGCAGAAAAAATAAACAAACGATACAAAACAAAGGTAGATACTTATGAGATAATGAACGATGCCCAAAGGCAAAACTATACGGGAACGATAGAGGAAATCATAACGAGAATAGTGAAAAAGTCAATGAATGGAGGTACTTTCGATGATGCTCTAAAATATGCCAGGTATCTGCTGAAGTCACACCCTTTAGAAACAAGAGAAGAGATAAGGGGACTGAACGACAAATATGGAAACGCAAGATATCGCCCCAATACTGCCGAAGAAGTAATGAAGATGATGAGATATGACAGAAACAGAGCAGACAAGCAGATATGGGAAGCAAGAGAGCTAATTGGAAAGATAGCTCCCAAGTTTTCATCCATGAGTGATGTAAACAAAAATAAGTGGCGACTGATGAGCAAAGAAGCCAGAAACAATGCTGTCGATAGCACGATGGAAAAGATACAAGAGATAGTAAAGCAATCCAAAGAAAAGAGACATGAATACCGTTCCCTTTTTGCAACAACTGATGTAGCAAACGACATCTATGACATAGCACAAGGCAAAGAACGCCAAGTGCGAGAACGCTATGCCCCCGACACCGACTTCAGCCAGTTCCACGAAATTATCAGGGAAATAAAAAAAATCCCTACCGACATGTTCGAGGCTAAGCCGGACAGGGTAGTAAACCTCAATGAGTTCACTGCCGCTATTGTTCCTTACGGAACAGATAAAAAAGTTATCAATGCTCTCAAAAAAGCCGGGATTCAAATTTCTTTCTACGAGAAGGGGAATGAAGTAGACCGACACGCTAAGACAGTTAATGAGGCTGAGAAGCGCAACATTCTTTTTCAGTCCCAAGAGTCTGTCCAAAAGCTCATCAAAGGCTATGTGGAGAGGATGCCCAACGGCAAATACAGAGTGGGCTTCATGGACGCTGATGCAACGACCGGCTTGCATGAACAAGGACACTTCGGGAAAGACATGCTATACGTGATGGCTGAGATAGACCAATCTTGGGAAAGATATGTAAAGATAGCTGAAGAGTTCTGCGGAGTTGGCGAAGACGGAGTATGGACAACCGACGCTGAAGAGAAGTTTGCCAACGGCTATGTGAAGTATATCACCGAAGGAAAAGCACCGACACCACAGCTCAAAACCGTATTCGAGAAGCTCAAAGACTTGATATCCAAAGCCGTCAGCAAGATTGCAGAAATAATGAACATCGAGTTGACAGACGACATAAGAGAAGTCTATGGTGCTTTACTTGGCGCAGAGATAACCACCAAGGAAGATACAAGGAAAGCCAAAGTCGATGCCTTCATCACAAAGGTTGACGCCGCCGACTTCGCAAGCAAGGATGTAGATGTATTGACCAAGAGACTGGACAGCGAGTTCGGACCCCAGAGCAGGTTCATGACAGACAGGAAGCTGTCGAGAGGTAAAGTCCACATGAACATCATCGACATCGACATGGGCAACACCATCGTCAATATAGCACAGGTAGATGATGGCTACATCGTCAACGGTGAGCACGCCTACAACAACGGTGATGCAATGGACATCGTGAACAAGACTATTAACGAATACGCTCCGGGCGACATCGACATGGGCAAGAAGGACAGCACACGCTTTCAGATGCCGAGCTACACCAGAGAGCAGATGAAGTCTGCAACCGAGAACATCGGAGCTTACGGCAGAGACACAAACTTGATCCGCTACCAGAAAAGCGATGCCTACGAGAAAAAGCAGAAGTTCATCCAAGAGCAGAACGAGACCAACGCCAAGATTATCAGAGAAGAGCTTGACACAGCACCGTCTGCGGAGAAGGCAAAGGAAGCTGTAGTAAACGCTATCAAGCGAGCTCTAATGATTAACTACGAAGGCGCAGAGGCGATGGACGTCATCAAGAGACGGGAGATAGCCAGAGCCATCAAAGAACAGCAGAAGCTGGGCAACACCGAAGCGGTGGAGAAATTAAAGGCTGCTCTTGAATTGATGAGGAAGCGAGACCAACGGTTCAGAGACATCCTCAGGGAAGAGACGGGCTTCAGGAATATCAACAACATCACGCTCGAGCAAGCACTAAAGATGCTTGATAGGGTTGATCCCGTTCTTTACGACCGCTTCGTCAACGAGTCAACAAGGAAGGTGCTTGTAAACAGCATCAACCTATTAGAGAGCATGGGGAAAAAAGGCTTTGTCTATGACAAGAACACGCTCGACCTATTCTTTGACTACTTCACAAGCGAGCATGTAGATACCGTAAAAAGAAGCGGTCTTTCAACGCTATTCCTCATGCCGCAACGCTACCTTGTCGAGACTTTCGGTAAAGCAGGACAGAAGCTTGTGGAATTAGCTTATCTCGGAACAGCCAAACGCTCCGACTATGAGCATCAGTATCACCCATCACTGCAAAGGATTTACGATTTGCAGATGACTAACAAGAATGGCAGAGGCAGGGCATATCGTGGCGAAGAGATAGACGCAATCGGCAGAACCATCCTTGAAGTCGATGGCAACTCGAGGATAGCTCAAGAGGACAAGCTGAACACGATACAGAGCGTCTTAGAGCAGTGGGCTGAAGATAACGGGACTGTCATCAACAAAGGCGACATCGAAGATATGTATAATGCCAAGCAGGACATAATCGCTATATTCGAAGGCATCATCGTAGAGTTCAACAACAGCCCCATCGCTAAGCTTCACGGCATCGAGATAGGCTTACTCGAGGAATATGGCAACCCACGCACCTATGAGCAGGCAAGTAGCACAGAGCCGGGCAAGGACAAAATCCTTCACGTGCCAGCTAACGTCAAAGAACGCATAGCAACCGACTACAACGCCGAAGCCAAGCACAACACGAACTTATACGAAGTCTATTTGTCGTATGCAACGAGCATGGCTAAATACATGGCGTTCTACGAGCTTGCCGCCTACATGGAAGGCAACGAGGAATTGATCCCGGGCAGTGGCGAAAGCGAGGGCACTGTCATCGTCCCCGCTCAGTTCTTCAGGGATATATCGTCTATCCAAAGAGTGGCGGCCAAGGGAGCTTTAAGAGAGAACGGCTACGTGCATAAATACATCAAAAACGTCATAGGAACAAACGAGACACCCACATCAGCGACACGCATATTTGACGCATTTAAAACTATCGCCTTTGCCTCAACGCTCGTCCCCAGCATCCCCATGACTATACTTAACTTCCATCAGCGGACGCTGATAGACACGCAAGTCGGAGCGGACATTGCATGGCAAGTGAGGAAAGACATCAAGTTCTTCTCGGGCAGAGGAAGGTTTGACTCCGAGGCATTCCCTACCCTATCGAGGATAATGGACATGTATCGAGGCGCAGACACGAGCCTAATCGCAGAGACGGCATCCGCCGCTCAGAAGTCAGCGACCGAAGGTGGCAGAAGCTGGTTCGCAAAAATGTATTACAAAGGCGCAGAGTTCAGTGCTAAAATGCTTGAAGCTTCACCGTTCTCCAAAGCCGAGCTTGGCAACCGAGCTTACGCTCATCTTGCAGGCATCTATCAGATAGTAGCACAGACGGCTGAATACAAACAGGCAAGGAAGGACGGGATGAATTTCCGTCAAGCTGTTGAGCACGTGCTTACTAACCACGACAACATCAGACAAGACGCTATCCATAACGGTGGGGTAGTCAACGCTGAGATAAACGCAGACGTCAACCCAGCATTCGCACCGCAGATATTCTGGAAAGACACAAGTGTCCACAAATACTTAATGTTTGTGAGATACGGCATTACCTTGGCTCAGCTTGAGATGAGGAAATTTGCCGCACCGTTCTTGTCGATGAAAAGCAGGCAGTCCCAGCAGATATACGACATGCTACGCTCCGGCAACATCCAAGCCGCAGACCACGCTCAATACATCCAAGCCGCACAGATAATGCTCAAGATGACAGACGAGCGGGCACGGAGCAAAATGCTTGCAGAAGGCAAGATAGACAGCAAAAAAATGAGCGACAAGCGACTCAGCATCCAGGAAGTGGAGAGCTTCCACAACATGCTACAGCAAATACTTGACGAGAGCATTGACGTAGCCAAGGAAAAGCACAGCGACGTTATCAAGGGTACCAAAACCGAGACGCTGGAAGCCGCACAAATGATGAACTTCACCATCAGAGAGCTCATGCTGAGAACCATCTTAGCGTTCGTAATATCCATGCTCCCCACGTGGCGTAAAGACAAGAAAGAGATAGACATAATAGCAATGCTGTCTGAGCTCAACACCTACATCGGGCTATTCCAAACACCGCAGATGATAACAGACTTCAGGCTCGGTGGTGCTATGGTTCCACGGCTGGAATACTACCATAAAGACAGACAAAGGATAAAAGAGCTTACCGATTGGGCTTTGCGCGTAACGCCCGGGCTTGGCATCTTGAACAACTTCATCAAAGGCATAACAGGCAGGTCAATAGCCGAGGATACCATTGACACCATAGCACCAAGCAAGGCGGAAAAGCAACGCCAAAAGAAGAAACGAAGAAAATAACTTGACAAATATGATAGATAAATTAAAACAACAAAAATGAATGAGGTGACAAAATGATAAGCGCTACACAGATGCCGCACGATCCTTTCGGGTCTATGATACCGGTTGCCTGTCATAAGACGAGAGCTACACAGGTTCTCACTCTTACTGACAGTAATTCCGTATATGTATCAGAACCTTTTTCAAGCAAAACTAAGGTTCTTGCTTCACACATCGCCGATGCTGATGGTGGCGAAACGATTACTTTCACGTCCAAGCTCGACGGATACGAGAGCGAGGAAATCAGCATCGAAATCAAGCCTGCCGGAGCGAGTCTCGCGATCGCCGTGTCCGGCAAACACATCGAAATCACACCCAAGGCAGACAGCACCAGCAAGCAGATCAAAGAAGCCATCGACGCTGACGTATTTGCTAACAAGCTCGTCTCCGTGGACTACACCAGCGCCAACGCAATTATCACAGGCAACAAGCCCAAGGCTTACCTTGACGGTTGGGACAAAGGCAACACCGGCATATACGTCTGCATCTTCCTTGAAGATGATGGATTCATCGGAACTTTCACCGAAGCCGAACAAGAGGTAGCGTCCATGCCGATTGCCGCAGGTGAGCGACACTGGGAATACGTATTGCCCGGATACAAGATAGCTGTGCAGGGCGAAGCAGGCTCTAAAGCCTACTTGACCCCAGCTAAGCAGATGTAAAGAGATAGGGCTATGCTTGGATATTTATCACTTGGCTTCGCTGTCTTGACCGCGGTCATAGGCTATGCGGCAGGTCAAGGCGGGAATAAGGCAATCCTAAAGCGGCTTGAAGCTGACTTTGAGGGTCTTAAAGGGAACACAATTTATAGAAAAAACTGTGAGTTGGAGATGACGGCAACGAAAGACAGGATAAATGTATTGGAAAAGAAAAGCGCGACACTTGAAAGAGAGATGTCGGAAAGTAAATCACAGAGTGCAGTTATGATGGAGATGTTAAAGACTCTTCAACGCTCTATGGACGAACTGAAATCACTAATCAAAAATGGGAGATAATAATGGAACAGATCATTACTACAATCAACCTCATCCCCGCTCTGATAGGAGCAGTCGTGGGCGTAGTGCTCACCGCAATCGCCGCTTGGCATCAGATTAAGAACGCCTACAAAGACGGTGGCGAAGATATGTTAAAGGTGGTGGAAGAGGCAGTGCCTTTAATCACCAAGCAGGAGTTCGAGAAGAAGCCCAACGAAGAGAAAAACTTTGTTGTAAGTGAACAGCTCTTGCAAACCGCAAAAAAGCCGCTAAAGAAATTCAAACTCGATGACGTTATCATGGTCGGTAGCGTCGTCAGCAAGATCTATGGCTTTGTGAAGCCGCTATTCGGTAAGAAAAAATGAGACTCGGTCTCGGTCTCGGTCTCGGAGCGCACAGGAAGGTGGGGGGTGAGCCATACAGTGACGTTTTAGCTCTCGAATACGCCATCCCTGCAGCCGAGACCACGATAGAACTTGCGATAAAAGCTGATAGCAATTGGTTCGATGCGGGTCAAGAAGCTTCTATTGACTGGGGCGATAGCTCGGCTGCTACGGTAGTAAGCGCTACATCTGGTCAATCTGGATATATCGCACACGAGTATGCTGATGCTGGCACATATATGGTTAAGGTATCTGGAACGATGAAAGCGTATCGGCGTGCTGGTGAGGAGAACCTTGCTGGTCAAGACCTGCTGACCCATATACGCAGCTTCGGCAAACTTGGCATAGAGTCATTTAGGCATGCGTTTTATCGCTGCACCGGACTTATCTCTGTCCCTAAATATTTGCCAAAGAGTATATCGGATATGTCTTCCATGTTCTACAGCTGTTCAGGAGCTGCTTTCAATCCAGACGTTTCAAACTGGGATGTGAGTAATGTGGAGAATATGCAGCTTATGTTCCGCAACTGTTCAGGAGCTGCTTTCAATCCAGACGTTTCAGCATGGGATGTGAGCAATGTTGGCAGTATGTCCAACATGTTCTACAGCTGTTCAGGAGCTGCTTTCAATCCAGACGTTTCAAACTGGGATGTGAGTAATGTGGAGAATATGTCTTACATGTTCTGCGCCTGTCCAGGAAACGCTTTCAACCCAGACGTTTCAAACTGGGATGTGAGCAATGTGAAGAATATGTCTTACATGTTCTACAGATGTTCAGGAGATGCTTTCAACCCAGACGTTTCAAACTGGGATGTGAGCAATGTGAAGAATATGTCTTACATGTTCTACAGATGTTCAGGAGATGCTTTCAACCCAGACGTTTCAAACTGGGATGTGAGCAATGTTGGCAGTATGTCCAACATGTTCTACAGATGTCCAGGAAACGCTTTCAGAGGTGGGCGTGGCACAGCTGGAACAGGTATCGCCAACTGGACACCTGATTCATTGACCAGTGCCGAAAATTTCATGCCATTGTCCAAAAAGCAAGAAGATGGTTTTTTAGACCCCATATTAACGGCATGGGCAGCCTTAATCGATGATACAGAGCACCCATTACCAGAAGATATCACTATTCATTTTGGTGATAATACTTACACCACAGCCGCATCAGCCGCAATCTCGGCACTTGAAAATCATGGTTGGGTAATTTCGTCTGGAGGATTGGCAGTATGAGACATGTAATAAGCACGCCTACATGGTGGATAGTCTATCTCAACGATAGGGTGGCACATGGCTACTCGGAGCAAGGTGAAGTAATAGCTCACGATATGATGACTTGGGAAACTTATGACAATAAAGCCGAGTGGAAGGCAAGACTGCTGGAGCTTGGTATCGATATCGACGAACAGGAGATAGAAGATGAAATTGACTAATACATGGAAACATTTCGGCATCATGCTGATAATCGGCATACTCGCATGGGCATTTGCGTTCTTTGGCAACGCTCAAGGGCTGGGATACTTCCCGAATATCGCGGCTTGAGCATATATTTGAAAAGGAGATCAAGGATGATAACTAAAAACTTTAATCGAAGCGAGTTTAGATGCAAATGTGGATGTGGAATGGATAACGTAAGTATTCCGTTCGTTGAAAGACTGCAAGTAGCAAGAGATATATACGGCAACCCCTATTATCTTACTTCTGGTTGCCGGTGCGAGAAGCATAATAGAAATGTGGGCGGCGTTGCTGATAGTGATCACATAGCGACAGATGAGAAGCCATGCCAAGCAGCGGATATCGCCTTTAGAAACGGCAAAGAATTGTTTGGTATTATTACCGCTCTCATTCAAGCTGGGTTCACTCGTATTGGCATAAACTTTAACAAAAACTTTGTCCATGTTGACAGCAATCCCACCAAATATCAGCCTACAGTATTTAAGTATTAACAGCAGACCTCCAGGTAAAAAAAGAAAGGCTCTCGGTGAATAAAAAACCTGAGAGCCTTTTCTCGTGGACAACCATGTATGACTCCAAGTTGTTTAACTCCATAATCTTGTCAAGCCCAATTTAGAAAATATCATTTTTGTTATTTTTTAACTTGACAGAAATGCCAAGACTTTCATTCTTGCATCATGAACAAAAAAGGACAGCGTGATGTATGATATTGAAAGTATTTACAACGTTGGTGATTTAACGCCAACAACGATTGACAAGATAGTCGAACGCTTAGCGTCTAAAGAGATGCTGGGTAAGATAATGCCTATCCGTGCTGCTAATTCCAAGGAAGAGCGAGAGAGCTTGAAGCGCGGATTACCTGCGTTCAGTCTATGCAAGTTCAACGGTAGAGCTGACTCCAAAAACTTCATATCCACCCGCTACATTATCTACGATGTGGACGACATGACAAAGTTCAAGACAGACCAAGCTATCAAGAAGGTTGAGCCATTTAGCCTCTTTTCTTTTATCTCACCTTCCGGGCACGGGCTGAAGTTTGTTATCGAGATGGACAAGGATATGACATTGCCGGAGTATCGCTACAACCGCAGGCATTATAGAGGCATCTTGTCGCAAGAGACAGGCTTAACGCTTGACGATTCCTACAACTCATATCACACCTTCTATGGCTATTACGGCAAGACAGCAATCAATGAGAATGCTCATATATTCAAGACGATCACACCGGAGATAGCTACACGGAACGATGACGTCAACATAGAGACGGTGGACAGCGGCGAGTTCAGCGACATAGCCAATTATTTAGCGAACAAGAAGCTTAATTACTTTGAATGGACGACGGTTGCTTTCGCTTTACAGCGGGTGAAGGATGGCGAGGAGCTATTCAAGATCATCACCGAAGGCGACAAGCACCCTGATCATTCGCACCGTAGCTGGGAGAAGAAATGGCGAGAATGCCAGAACCCAACGGATATCACATTAGGAAGCTTTTACCATATCGCTCACCAGCACGGGTATATACGGAAGGAAAAATATGTAGAGGAAGGGAGAGGGAAGTATCTTCCGTTTGTTATCAAGCCCAACGGCATGTATTGGAAACCTAAGGACAAGCCTGCCATCCGCATATTCGGCTTTACCTCAATAAAGATACAATACACCGTCTTTGACCCGATCAGAGGCAACGAGATATGCTTGCTTGTCAACGGCACGGAGCTCATGATCAAAGCCGTTCACTTGTCGTCTGCCTCGGAGTTTCGCAAGGTTATCCTATCGACAGCAAGGTGCAACCCGTATATGATAACATCGTCAAGGCACGTGAGCCTTTACGACATGCTGTTCAACTACCTTGATATGACGAAGAACAAGACGATTGTAGAGAGCTTGCACGGCATGGGCAAAGTCGCAGACGGAGTATGGAACTTCGGATCGGTGGTGATAGCTAACGAGAAAGTCTTGCCTTATGATCCGATGCTCACGTGGGGAGACAAAGGCTATGCTTTGGACGACATCAGCAGCAAGATACAGATATTCGACCATCCGCACCTATTGATACGCAAGCTCAACCTAATGCACACGACTTATGTAGAGTATGCCGCGACTGCTATCGGTTGGGCTGTGGCTAATGTTTTTTATGAAGAGATCATGACCGAGTTTGCGGCGTTCCCTATCCTGTTTTTGTTTGGGAAAACGGCATCAGGCAAGACCAAGCTTGCTACCGTTATACTGTCCATGTTCGGGATCAAGAACCCTGAGAAAACCGGAGACTTCAGGATGAGCCTCACATCAGCAACGCAGACAGCTATGGCGAGAGTCAAGCACGGCACGGTAGGCATCCCGCACTTCTTTGACGAGTATAGAGGCACAAGGAAAGACCATTACGAGATGTTAAAAAACTTTTACGAGGGAGCAGGCAGGGCTATGGCTCGCAAGACCAATGATGCACAGATACACCGGATGGAGATAGGTAGCGGCTCGATATTTGCTTCGGTGGAGAAAGACAACGAGCCGGAGGCTGTCAACAGATGCGTTTACATCGATACCAACCATTTGAAGCCCGACGACCCCGGCGCTGAGATGGCATTCCAGAAAGAGTTTATGTCAGAGCAAGGCTTGAAAGAGCTATCTGCATTTATCCTACACATCGTCTGCGAGAAGAATTGGATAGAGTTTTTAACTGAATACCGGCGCATGAGAAAATATATTGAACAAGCACTATGGGAGGATGGAGACATCGTGGACAGCCGTATCCAAGTAAACTATGCGCTTGTCGCGGCTGGATACAGTATTTGTAAGAAGTTATTCAAAAAGCCCGTGTCGGACTTATGGTGGGTGCTGCAAGTCAAGGAAGCGGCTTCCTACTCAGAGGACACAGACCCCGTGAACCGGTTCTTGGGCTTTGTTTACGGCTTTGCTATCGAAGGCAAGAACAGAGGATCAGTATTCACTGATCCCACAGACAACGACGACGAGATAATCCTATCGTTCAACGTAGGCATAGCACTGAAAGAAGTGAGGCTCGTGGACAGGCTATTAGACAACACCATAGCGATCAACGCAACTGAGCTCGGCAAGAGGCTGAGAGCCCACCCAGACTATATTGGCGACTCAACAAAAATAGTCCATTTTGGAGATGAAACCAAGAAGGTGAGGGTGGCAAGGATGAGGTACAGGATATGAGACCGAACGGAACAAACAACATCGTCATTCACGGGCAAACTTACATACCGGAGCGAGCCACAGCAGAACGCCTTGGGCTTGCAGTCATGGCACTGAGACGCAACCCCGTGCTAAGGACAGAGCTGAACATGGTTAGGCTCGGCAGCCATCCTTACTACATGGAGATTGCCGTTGAGAACGTAGCAAGAGAGCTTGATGGCTACATTTTAAGAGCTGAGATGAAAGACAAGCCCACGTGTGTTAAAGAGCGCGCATTGATGCGTGAGACGGTTATCTATGGCATCCGAGCTTATCCGAAGGAGATATATAATGAAGAAAGTTAAAGTTAAATGCAGCTGCGGAAAGAATCCAATGCGCCCAGAGCCCAAGCCTCTGTTAAGATATCACACAATAGAACCGAAAGATTACCAATGCCCGCGGTGCAACAATCAAGGTTATTATTATACTGATGCGCCGGCTGAATATTTCATTATCCGCAATACAGACTTACTCGATGAACTGATGGAATTACAATTCAATCCCGACATAACTTGGTGGGAGCAGCAAAAAAAAGTAATATCCAGCTATTACAGCGACATAGAATTGCCGCGCCCGCTGAATGAGTATCAATATATGTTCACATCGCCGCAATTTCGCAGAATCAAGGTGGTGCATCCCGACAGCAACCACTCAATAGAAATCAAGGACGACAGATTTGTCGAGCCTAAACCTATTCATGAAATGAAAATATTATAAAGGAGAATACAATGGATTACAATGAATTTATAGCAAAAAAACATATTGAATATGCTGAAACAGGAATAGAGATTGGCGTTGATGATATGAATGCCATGCTTTTTGACTGGCAAAAGCAAGTGATTAGGTGGGCTTTGCGCAAAGGCAAATCTGCCATATTTGCGGACTGTGGCCTTGGAAAGACGGCAATGCAGCTTGAATGGGCTCACCAAGTGCATATTAACACAGGGTAAGCCGGTAATGATAATAGCTCCGCTTGCCGTATCGAAGCAAACCAAGAGAGAAGGGATAAAGTTCGGGATTGATGTCAATCTATGCTTATCTGGTGTTGATGTTGTCAATGGGATAAACATAACCAATTACGAGCGGCTTGAGAAGTTTGATTGCAGCATATTTGCGGGGATAGTTCTTGACGAAAGCAGCATCCTGAAGTCATTTACCGGAAAAATCAAAAAGCAGATCATAGAGTATTTTGACCGCACTCAATTTAAGCTGGCCTGCACTGCCACACCTTCCCCAAATGACTTTGTGGAATTAGGAAATCATGCTGAATTCCTGAACATAATGAGCCGCACAGAGATGCTGGCAACGTACTTTGTTCACGAGGGGTCAAGTACCGCAGCATGGAGGTTAAAAGGCCATGCTGAGTCTGTCTTTTGGCAGTGGATAGCAACATGGGCAATCGTGATGAAAAGCCCAATTGACATAGGCTATGATGGATCGTGCTTTGATTTGCCTGAGTTGCGGAATAATGTTATTGTAGCTGATTATGAATATGAAAACTACAATGAAGAAGGCCAATATGAGGTTTTCAATGTGCAGGCGTCAACACTATCAGAACGCAGGGATGCCCGCAAAGAGTCTTTGCCATACAGGATAGGCAAAATTAAGGATATAGTGGATTCTGATCCTGATGCACAATGGCTTGTGTGGGTTGATTTCAATGCAGAATCTTCTGCTGTTGCAGATGCTATTGGTGCTATTCAGATTAGTGGATCAGATACGGTAGAACATAAGGAAAACAGCGTTATTAACTTTGCTGATGGCACAATTAAGCGGTTGGTCACCAAGCCGTCAATAGCTGGATTTGGAGTTAATTGGCAATCATGCCACAATATGATATTCTGCGGGTTATCTGATAGCTATGAAATGTTTTATCAATCGGTGCGCAGGTGCTGGAGGTTTGGTCAAAAGAACGATGTCAATGTATATATTGTAATTGGTGCTCGTGAGGAAGTGGTGTTGCAAAACATAATGCGCAAGTCGGAAGCAGCTGCAACAATGACCAACGAAATGATAAAGCTAACGAGGGATTCAATTATTTCTCAATTCCAAAAGTCAATCAGGATAACAGAAACTTACAAAACAAATAAGGAGATTAAAATGTTAAAACAAATCAAGCTCAGATCTAAAATTGAAGTCACAAATCAGCATGTATGTGATGAATTTGCAATGTATAATGGTGATAGCTGCGAAGTGTTGACGGCTATCGAAAGTGACTCCATTCATTATTCAGTGTTTAGCCCACCGTTTGCCGATCTATACACCTATTCTAATAGCGATCGTGATCTTGGCAATTGTAAGACTGAAACTGAGTTTTTTGCGCATTTCAAGTTTATCGTAAACGAGATGTTTCGCATTATCAAGCCGGGCAGGCTGCTTAGTTTCCACTGCATGAACTTGCCAACATCAAAAGAGCGTGATGGATATATTGGCATTAGAGATTTTAGGGGTGATTTAATCAAAATGTTTCAAGAGGCAGGATTTATATATCATAGCGAAGTCTGTATCTGGAAAGACCCTGTAACCGCAATGCAACGCACTAAAGCACTTGGGCTTCTGCACAAGCAAATACGCAAGGATAGCGCAATGTCAAGGCAGGGTATAGCTGATTATTTGGTTACTATGCGCAAGCCAGGTGACAATGATGAGCCGATAGCGCATGAACGTGAAAAGTTCCCTGTATCAGTTTGGCAGAATTATGCGAGTCCTGTTTGGATGGATATTAACCAATCCGATACATTGCAGCGCACTTCAGCAAGAGAAGAGAAAGATGAAAAGCACATTTGCCCACTACAATCAGAGGTGATCCGCAGAGCTATAAATCTGTGGACAAATCCTGGCGACATCGTATTAAGTCCATTTGCCGGAATTGGGAGCGAAGTTTATCAGGCAGTAAAGCAGGGCCGGATCGGGATTGGCATTGAGTTAAAAAAATCATATTATGATCAGGCCGTAAAAAATTGCTTATCTGCCATTGAAATCAAAAAAGAACAGACTATATTCGATATCATACAATAGGAGTAAGACCATGAAATGCAAGTATTGCGGGATGTATCTCGACAACGTGGACGAAGAAAGTCCTAACGGAATGGCTCACACGATTAAATGCCAGACCAAAAGAATACACGAACTTGAAAATGAAGAAGAAATCAAGCGTCTTAGAGTTCTTGCTGAAGAAAGCATGAATGTAAAGAACAGAATACAGCGGGTGGCTTTGGCAGAAGAAGACAAAGGCGTTCCAGTGTCGGTTTGCGACTACTGCGAAGAAACCTATCCAGAGTCGTGGATATTGGATGGCATATGCCCGTATTGTGGACACGCTCACAACGAAGAAAACGAAGATGCCATTGGTGGGAAGCCCAAAGAAACACGCAAGCTATCCCCATCGGAAGTGGTCATTCATATCGGCTGTCTGAGCGGGACGGTGGAACCAGTGTCAACTAACGGAATACATATATGGTTTCACTTGATTGGCGTGGACGACAAAACCATAGCCACAATCCGCATTAGCAGCCTTGACACGGAAACACGTGAACTTGTGGAGTCGTTGATAAAGGGACAGGAGGAAGAGAAATGATTGAGATAGAAACATGCCCCAAATGCAATGGAACAGGATTAGTGCAGATTGCACCCAATGTGCGTGGACTAAAAAGGTGTCCATTTTGTAATGGCTATGGCACTGGTAAGATAAAAACAAAAAGAGAGGAATCAAATGAAAACAATGAAGATGACATTATCCCAGCACAGGAGGAAGAATGATTAAGGTATACATAAAGCTAACTCATTTAAGCAACAAACATCGCATTGAATTAGGGCGGGTCGTTATGCTGCGGTGCCAGCCATGTTTAGGGCATACGCTTACGATAGATAATGACATAGTTGTGGAGTTAATTAACGACAGGGATACTAAGACATATATCCAAATTAACGATGTATCGGCTGATTACGATATGAACATTGTAAACACAATATATTATAGTCATATGCATGATGCTGATTTAGCTGAAAGCATAAATTACTACATCGATAACGGCTGGGATTTGCTGTATGATGCCTGTGGATTGTTGAAGGCGCAGGAGGAAGAATGAAAAACTCAAAAAAGGAGACACAAATGAGTGACATCACAATAACAGGTTATTGCGCAAAGTGTCACCAATGGTTTACACTAGATTTTCTTGCGACACTCAGGCTCTCGGCTCATGCAGGTGGTGACGTTTGCCTGAACTGCCTTGCAGATAAATCATGGGGCTATCTAAAACGCCACGTATGTTCTGCCGACTATCCGAAGGTGGCAAGCTATAAGCTACTTGTTGAATCGAATGAGATTAAGGATGAATACATCGCCAGCCTCGAAGTAGAGAATGCCAATCTCAGAGCCGACAATCGCTCACTCGTGGAGCAGATGAATAAGATGGTGCATATTGGCACAAATTAACACGAATTAAAGGAGATAAAGATGAGCATGAAGTATATCTGGGACAGAAAAAATATCAAAGATAGCACAGGAGGAAGAATGAATCGGATACTGCGAAGAAACCTATCCAGAATCATGGATAT
>Ga0265293_10002453_pt1 | contig 37240 bp, 30 predicted proteins | sample Munlanlewell138R_FD_192505 | JGI IMG/M metagenome (GOLD analysis project Ga0265293, IMG submission 192505) | Leachate microbial communities from a municipal landfill in Southern Ontario, Canada - Leachate well 138R | ecosystem: Engineered > Solid waste > Landfill > Unclassified | place: Canada... | reverse complement strand
AGTAGCTTCTCATCATTAAATGGTTCAACACTTTGGTTTGTGCTTCTTTTGATTTTTATATCTTCAAGTAGATAACCTCTATGCTCACTTCCATCATTTTCATAATGATTTGGTAAGTCATCAAAGCTTAGATCTCTAAAGCCAGCCTTTAGTCCAAGAGATGAAGTGTACAATATTGTATCTTCGGCAACTAGCCCTAACTCATTTGCAATGTCATTTAACTCATAGCCATGGTAAGGAAGTGCTGCGTTTGTTGGGTTTACTCTCTTGTTTATAGAAGTTAGTGTCCCCTCTTGTTGGTTCATTGCAGGCATATCTAAATCACCGTTACCTAAAGCAGTTATAGTAAAGTCTGCTTTTGTGTTATACCCAACGGTAAAGGAACCTCTCTCATCATCAAGATCACAAATAAGAGCGACACCTAAAGAGTTAGTAAGTGGTGGGATTATAGTTAATTTAATATCACTACATTTCTCAACTAATGCAACAAGTCTTGCAATGTTTTTAGAGTTTGGATGATTATACATATCCTCTCCTACAATCATTGCGAAACTATCTTTTTTATTAAGGTTTTTCTCTAAAGTTTCCATAAAACTATCATCTAGCCCTAAGATTTCTAAAAGAGCGTTATCATCAACTTCTACCTCTTTAGATACTTTTTTAGGCACCATTTTTTTCTTTTCTATCTCAACTTCTTCCTCTTCACCAGTTTCTTCATTTAGTTTCATCTCTTTAACAATTTCTACAACTTCTTCTTTTATAGTCTCTTCTATAGTCACCATCTTTTTAGAGTGAAAACCATCTAGATACTCAAACACCTTTACGGGAAGTTTTTCTTTGTCTGCAAATAAGTCTAAGATAAGGTAGAGTGCAACTTCTTCTTGAAGTGGAGCGTGAGTAACTGTCATAATGCTCTTGCCAAGTCCCTCGATAATTGGATCTTTAAGAGGGTGAAAATATAAACCAGCACCTTTATTTACAGTCATGGAGTTGTTAAGTGCGTATCTCGCATTTGGATTGTCACTCTTGAGTGCAGCACCTATTGAGATAACAAAGTTAGAGTTATGAGTGGATTTTAAGTCTCCGCTATAGAGCATACTTCCACTTACCTCACTATAGTTTTTCAAAAAGGTCTGATATGATTTTGCTTCTTTATTTATAAGCTTATAGCCATGTTTTTCTTTTAAACTTTGTAGTATAAAAGCCTCTTCATTTGTTATGGTAGAAGTAAACTCTATAGTGTCAGCCTTCTTAAAAGCTTCTATAGCAGATGCAAAGGCTTTTTCATCTTTAGATGCGACTCTATTTTCATAATCAAATCCATATCTACCTGCTCCACAAAGTGAAACATAGTTCCACTCATTCATAACTCTATAAATTTTTCTCGTATCGTCTGAAACACTTGTATGTTTTACATCGTAATATATTTGACACCCTGCAGAACAGTGTCCACAAGTTGCAGGAACCTGGGTTAACTCCCATGCGTTTGATTTGTACATAAAGTGAGTATCTACTAATGCTCCAACAGGACAAACTGCTGCACACTCTCCACAACTTGTACAGTCAAGAACATCAGTTCCATTTGTAAGTCCGATAAGTGATTTATTTAGTTTGTTCCACATTGAGTAAGCATCTTTTGGCATACTCTCTTTATACTCAGCTTCAAGTGCATCTCCGCCGCGAGGAACAGTCTTAAGAGAGTTATCACCTATCATATCCTTACATACAGTCACACATCTCTCACAAACTATACAAAGACCTGGATCATAGTGGATATGCCCCCAATCATGTGAACTTCTATCTACATCTTTTACTGCATAACTTTGAGAATCAACTCCCATCTCTAGAGTATAGTTTTGTAGTTCACATTCGCCTGATTGGTCACACACGCCACATTGAAGAGGATGGTTTACATCGTAAACTTCCATAATCGCACGGTGCTCTTTAGCAATTGTTTCTGTCTTTGTTGTAATGCTCATGCCTTCTTTGCTTTTTGCATTACAAGCATAAACTTGTTTGCCATCAGCTTCAACAAGACAGATACGACAAGCTAGAGTCGGGCTACATCTTGTTAAGTAGCAGATAGCTGGAATAAAGATATCATTAGCACGAGCGGCATTTAAAATATACTCTCCCTCTTGCGTCTGGATCTCTTTACCATCAATATTTATAGTAATTTTATTCATTATACTACTCTCACTATTTTGGTTTTTTCAAATCTATATCTACTTGAATCAAGTGTCCCATCAAAAGTAGGATTTAGTGCTATCGTACCTTTTAGATCACTATCGAGCTTAAACTCTCTTTGCAAAGTTTTAGAGTTAAAAGTCATCTCTATTTTATCTCCATCGGAGATTTTTGCAGCTGCTGCAAACTGAGCTGAGCCTCTTAAAGTTATATCTTTTTCTAATTGCTTTGTCTTGTTTGTATATGCATTAAACTGTAAGACTGGATTTGAATGATATATAATTGTACCATTGAATTCTGGTAAATCCTCTATTTCTTCTAGTTCTCCATAAGCTTCACACATTATCTCATCAAGAATATAACCTCTGTTGTCCTCTCCATCTTTAGATAAAAAGTTTTGCAACTTATCAAATTCAACTGCTTTAAATCCAGCTTTTTTATCTAATTCATCTGTATAATCAACTGTATTTCTAGCCTTTATTCCACAAGCTACTGCAAGATCATTTAGAGTATAACCCTCATAACTAAGTGCAACATTGGTAGGTAGAACTCTATTGTCAACACTTACAAAAGTTCCCTCTTGCTGATTTAGTGCTCCAACATAAAAATCTGCCGACCCAACCGAAGAGATAGTAAAATCTCCCTTTGCGTTATAACCTACAACCGAGTCTATATTTTCATCTAGATCTAGATCACAAATTAGAGAAACTCCAAGAGTGTTTACATCATTTGGGATTACAACTAAAGAAAATGAGCTATATTTTTCTATCATCGCTGCAAGTTTTGCTATGTTTTTTGAACGCTTATGTGAGATGATATCGCTTCCAATAATTAAAACACGGTTTTGTGCTCTTGTGAATGATTTCATCATAAGGTCAAACTCTTCTTCACCAATATTACTCTCTGCACCTAAGTAACCAAGATCTAGATCATCAAAAAATGCTCTCTCACTCTGGCTTAGTTCTACATCTGCAAGTATCGCATTTGCTAAAAGAGCCATTACACCCTCTTCAGTTCCAACTTCATACTTCATAAGTTGAGTGATAGTGTTTTGCATAAGCACATCTTCTATAGGATGTGCATAAACTATCTTTGCACCATTATGCTTTGCAGCAGTAGTTAGCGCATATCTTACAGCTGGATTATCAGTTGCAACTTTGCTTCCTATAATAATGGCAGCATCCGCTTGTTTTATAGCATCAAGTGAACCACTATGGTGTAGTTTTGAACTAATAGAACTATAAGAGTTCATAAACTCTTGATATTTTCTAGCATCTTCATTAAAGAGCTTGATCCCAAGTTTTTGCTTTAAAAGGTTTAAGATATGAGCTTCTTCATTTGTTATCATAGATGAAAAACGAATCGCTTTAGCACTCATGAGAGCCTCTTTTGCTCTTAAAAATGCTACTTTATCGCTAACATTTTTGTTATCAAAATCAAAACCAAATCTTCCTGCACCACAAAGTGATGTGTATTCAAAATTATTTTTTACTCTATAGATAGAATCATCTCCGTTTATTGATGTGTGTCTTGTCTCATACTCTAGTGGACAGCCACCAGAACAGTGTGCACAAGTAGCTGGTACTTGGCTAAGCTCCCAAGCATTTGCACTATACTTGAAATTTGAGCTAATGAGTGCCCCAACAGGACAGACTGCTATACACTCTCCACAAAAAGTACAATCAAGAACATCTGAGTTTTTAGGGATAATTCTTGAACTGTAACCACCAAATTCTATGTCAATAGCATCATCGCCTATAACCTCATTACAAACATGAACACACTTCTCACATAAAATGCACAGAGACTCATCATAATTTATAAGTCCCCACTCTTTTACGCCCTTTGACTGATCACGAGCTGAGAAGTTTTGTCTACTTACATTAAACTCTAGTGTTTTATTTTGTAAGTCACACTCGCCTGACTTATCACAAACACCACACTCTAGCGGATGATTTACATCATAGAGCTTCATGATATTTGTTCGCTCACGCTCTAGTTCTGGAGTATTTGTTGTTATCTCAATGCCCTTAGTTGGTGGAGTGTTACAAGAGAGCACAAACCCATCAACTCCACTCGCTTCAACCACACACATACGACAAGATGCACACGGCGTAGTTTTTGAGATATAGCACATTGTCGGGATGTAGATATCATGTCTGCGAGCTACATTTAGTATTGTCTCACCTCTCTTTGCTTCTACAGAGATACCGTCAATTTTAAAATTAATCAAATCACTCATATATCCCCTCCCCTTTAAGTTGCTATCATTGCTATGTAGTAGCAACGCATACAGCGGTCAGCTTCACTAATCGCTTCTTCTTGAGTAAATCCAAGATTTACCTCTTTGTTATTCGTTATACGAATATCAACTGCTAATTTTTGACTATTTTGTCTAGGAAGACCTGGGAGCCAACCTGTTACTTTTTCTTTTTTATCATAGACTCTGAGTTTACGAAGATGGTCTTCCATAATCTCATCATCACTTAGTGTGATCTCTCCACTATGTAAGTATCTATTCATAACTGATGCAGCACGTTTTGCTTGACCTACTGCATTTACAATAGTCATAGGACCATATTCACAATCTCCTGAAGCAAAGATACCTCTTTTTGATGTCATATAGTCTTTACCATTTGTCTTAATAGTTCCCCAAGAAGTCATCTCTAACTCCCACTCTTTTGGAAGTAGATCTAAGTCAGCTGATTGAGAGACTGCTGGAATTATATAGTCAGTCTCTATGCTATAAGATGCACCTTCAACTTTAACTAACTGAGCACGACCTCCGTCTGGATCTGGAACTAACTCAAACTTATCTATAAGAAGTGATTTTAAAACATCTTCTTCATCAACCATAGTATTAACAGCTGAGTGAAAAAGAAACTCAACACCCTCTTCTACTGCTTCATGGTACTCTTCATAAGTAGTGTTTTTAATGATAGTTTCTTCATCACGACGATAGATCATATAGACTTTTTTAGCATTTGCACGAATAGCACAACGGACAACATCCATAGATGTAAATCCACCACCAACACAAACAACAGTTTTACCACTTAGATCTACTCTCTTGCCTATCTCATACTTATCCCAAAGGTTGATTTTGTCTAGCATCTCAATAGCTGACCAATAACCTTTTATCTCAGGTCTCTCATTATCACAACGGATCTCTTTTGATATTCTAGTTCCAGTTGCAACCATCATAGCATCGTATTCTTTCTCAAAGCGTCTCATATCATCAGCGCTAATTTTGCTATTAGTTATGAAATTTACGCCCATATCTCTAACGCACTCAATGTCTTGGTTATACTTATCTACAGGCATTCTATATTCAGGAACACCAACTGCAACCTCGCCACCAAGAACTGGAAGCTCTTCATAAACATCAACTTCAACACCCTCAGCCGCTAAGTAGTAAGCATTTGTAAGCCCTGCAGGACCAGCACCGATAACTGCTACTCTTTTGCCATTTTTTTGTTTTTTCTCTATAGGGTGAAAAAATCCAAAACCATGATCAGTTTCATAATCAGCTCCAAGACGCTTTAGCTCCATAATAGATATAGGCTCATCAAGATTTGTTCTTCTACAAGCATCTTCACATGGATGAGGACAAACACGACCACAAACATGAGCTAGCGGCATAGTCTGCCTTGTAGCTTCAAGCGAGTCATCAAACCTCAGATCTCTAACACCCTCGATATAAGCAGGAATATCAACATGAGCTGGACACATATCAGTACATGGTGCGGTTATTTTTGCGATATAACTAACATCATCATTGTAGTGCTTAGATGGTTTTTGATTGTTTATACAATCCATAAAGACATCTTCAAAGTGAGTCATAAGATCTATAATAGGATTTGGAACAGTCTTTCCAATCTCACACTTTGAAGTGATCTGCATACTCTTGCCAATCTCTTTTAGATGATCCATATCGCTAATAGATCCCTCTCCACGAGCAATTTTATCTAGCTGATCATAGAGAATTCTGCCACCCCATCTACCAGGTGCACACCGTCCACAGGCTTCAGAATATACTTGGTATTGTGCAGCGTACTCCATAGCAAGGCGGATAACATCGACATCCTCGTTAAAGAGTGAGACTCCATCCCAACCTATAAAAGCTTTAGATTCACGATGATCATCATAAGTTGCTGGCAAATTATAAGCCGACTCTTCCCACTCGTCTTGAGGTTTGCCGACATTATTAACCAGTTCACCGTTCCAAGTAGAAAAATATACTTTACTCAAAATAAATCCCTAAGCTTTTTTAGCCACGATAGTCCAATCGACTTCGTTAAATTTTAAAGAGTTCATCAACTCATATCCGCTTTTCTTTACCAAATCTGCTGATTTTTGAATAGGAGAAAAATCACCTATTTCAAATAAAAAAATTGCAACTTCACCTACACCATGAGTTTCTAAAATCTCTTTCATTCTAGGCTCGAAATCTGACTTTAAGTGTCTTAAATCATATCTTTTCATTATCTGTCAACCTCTCCAAAAACTATGTTAGTCGTACCAATAATAGAAACAACATCTGGAATATAGTGACCTGGTAGTAGATCTGTTAAGATCCCTGTATGCCAAAAAGATGGAGCACGAACTTTTAGTCTATATGGATATGGACCGCCTTGAGAGTTTATGAAAAATCCCAACTCTCCTTTTGGTGATTCAGTAGCTACATAAACTTCTCCGACGGGAGGTCTCATACCTTGAGTAACAAGCACAAAGTGCTGCATTAAAGAGTAGTTTTGAGTCATAATATCTAGCTTTGGAGCTGAGACATACTTTGGAGCGTGAGCCATAAGTTCAGTTTGCCCATCTTTTACACACTTCTCATACATATCTATAGTTTGATAGAGTATCTTTGCAGACTCCCTCATCTCTTCCATAAAGATACGATATCTTGCAAAGTTATCACCCTTATCTGAAAAAGGCACATTAAACTCTACTTCATCATAAAGTTCATAAGGTTCCTCTTTGCGAATATCCCAAGCTACTCCTGAAGCTCGAAGCATTGGACCTGAACAACCCCATGAAAGAGCCATCTCAGTTGATACTGTTCCAACCTCTTCCATTCTCATAAGCCAAATACGGTTAGTATCTAAGAGATCTTCATATGTTTTGATATTTTCTGGAAATTTATCTAAGAATGCCTTAAGTTGTGCAATAAAACTATCTTGAATATCTAGTGGAACTCCACCAATACGAATAGCAGCATGAGTAAGTCTTGCTCCACAATAACCCTCGATAATATCCATCAAGTATTCTCTTTCTCTAAATGCATAAAGAAAAACAGTCATTGCACCAATATCTAGTGCAGTTGTTGCAAGCCAAAAGATATGAGACATAAGGCGGTTTATCTCTAAAAGCATCATACGGATAACTTTTGCACGACGAGGAACTTCTAAACCAATAAGCTTCTCAACAGCGAGAGCAAAACCGTAATTATTGGCAGATGATGCGATGTAGTCCATACGGTCAGTAGTTGGCATGAACTCATTGTAGATCATGTTCTCTGCCATCTTCTCCATCCCACGATGAAGGTAACCTATATCTGGATGAGCTTTTGTTATCATCTCTTGTTGAAGATGAAGCATTAAACGCAACTGTCCATGAGCTGATGGATGTTGTGGACCGAAGTTTAAGATAAGCTCATTGTCTTCTCTATCAAAACTGATATTCTCAAAAAACGGGGTTAATCTATTTTTTATTTGTGCCATATCTCTACCTATCTTTGAGGATCATCAATAACAACTGATGACTTTCTATCAAATTTTTTAATCAAGAAAACCCCACCTTCTTCTTGGTAGGACTCTTGATGCTTAGGCTCTTCGCCTGTAATTTCAGCTCCCTTAGGTACTTCATGGCCTAAAAGAGAAAATCTTTGTGAGTCATAACGATCAACTCTCGCAGTGTCACGAATTTCTGGGCCTATGATATCTCTTGCTTCTTTGCCAAAAATCTTATCTACTTCATACCATGCGGCAAACTCATCACCTTGTAGAGGATAAGTCTTAAGCAGTGGGTGACCTTGCCAATCATAAGGCATAAGGATTCTCTTCATAAAAGGGTGTCCATTTGCTTCTATGCCAAACATATCAAACATCTCTCTCTCAGACCAATCAGCCGAGCGAAAAAGTTTTTCAACTGAATTTATTGCTTGGCCTTTTTTTATAAAAGTTTTTATACGGATTCTTTTTCTCTTTGCCATACTTAGCATTTGATAAAAAACCTCAAACCCATCGCGATCTGCTATCCAGTCAATAGCACTCAGCTCTGAGAGTTGAGAGTAGGTTTGTTCATTTTTTAAAAGCTCTAAAACTTTAAAATTATCTTCTGGTTTTATATAAATGACTAATTGTCCAACTTGTATATAAGCATCTAGCACTTCAACTTTGGCTTTAATAGCTTCTAAGTCTGCACTAAAGAGCTCATCACTCTCTGGTGCACTCTTAGCGACTTGTGGAGACTTGTAAAATCTATCTGTATAGTATGGTTTTTTCTGTACATCATCTTTAGGTTTATAAGCTCTCATTACATTAACCTTTTTGCTTTTTGTGCTCTTGAAGCGTGATTTGCACGAATCTTTTTCTGTAGTAGCATAACGCCATATTGAAGTGTCTCAGGGCGAGGTGCACAGCCAGGGAGATATAGATCTACTGGAATGATTCTATCTACTCCTTGAACAGTTGCATAAGTGTTAAACATACCGCCAGTATTTGCACATGAACCCATAGAGATAACCCATCTAGGCTCAGTCATCTGGTCGTAGAGTCTTTTTATGAACTCTGCGTGTTTTTTTGTAAGCGTTCCAGCAACTATCATAACATCGGCTTGTCTTGGAGATGCACGAAAGATGGTTCCAAAGCGGTCAAAGTCATATCTAGATGCACCAGATGCCATCATCTCAATCCCACAACATGCAAGACCGTAAGTCAGTGCCCAAAGCGAATTTGAGCGACCCCAGTTAACTATTTTATCTATACTTGTGAGTGCTACAGGTAAACCAGCATTTTGCGTATAATTTACTTTATGTTGTGCCATTCAAGTGCTCCTTTTTTCCATGCGTATATAAAACCGATAGTTAACAAAAATATAAACATTAACATCTCAGCAAAACCAAACCAACCAAGTAGCCTAAAATCTACCGCCCATGGAAACATGAAAACGATCTCAACATCAAATAGTAAAAACAGAAGTGCAAATAGATAAAACTGCGGCGAAATTCTATTTGGCTGTTTAGTTACCTCTGGTCCACACTCGTAAACCGAGAGTTTGATTTTTTCACTATCCTTAGCTGCTAATGCACGACTCGCTAAACGAGCTATTACCGTTGTAGTTTTAAATGCACCAAATGTTATAACAAATAGTACAAATACACCAAAATACGGATTTGAAGTCACTATATGCTCCATACAACCTACCTTTAAATAATTTTTTCCTTGTTTACTCACAAAAGGGTCAAGAAAAAACAGTTAGTGCACTATATCAAAAAGAGTATTAAATATAATATACAAAAAGTAGAAGAATTTTAAAATGTCACTAAATGATACATCTTTTTTTGAAGTTTGTAACATAGGGGTAGATTTGTAACATTAGTAGTTTTTATAGGTGCAAAAGTGCTGAAAAGCTCCTTAAGATAGAGATTATATTTTATTTGAATAATTATAAGAATGTGTAATATAGAGACATTTTGATTTTTTCTGAGTTATCTTACGTTGTATTTTTATGAATATACAAAGATTTAACACTACCTATTGATCAAACCAAGCCTACTGATATTAAGCCACATTTTTGATTGTGTTGATATAATTTTATTCAATTAAAGTGAGTCTTATATTTAGAAATTAGATCTCGACTTTGTAGCCCTCAAAAACATTATCTTAGCTACTTATCTACAAGTAGTTTAGCAACAAAAAAGGAAAAAATTGTTAGCAAAATATTTAAAAAAAGATGAATGGTTTGGAAACATCAAAGGTGACACTCTCTCTGGAATCGTAGTAGCATTAGCACTTATCCCAGAAGCTATCGCTTTTTCTATTATTGCAGGTGTGGATCCAAAAGTTGGTCTTTATGCCTCTTTTTCTATCGCGATTATCACAGCATTTTTTGGTGGTCGTCCTGGGATGATTAGTGCAGCAACTGGGGCTATGGCTCTACTTATGGTTTTACTTGTTAAAGAGCACGGCTTAGAGTATCTCTTAGCGGCAACTGTTCTTACAGGTATCTTGCAAATGGTTGCTGGATATTTTAAACTCGGGCAGCTAATGAGCTTTGTTCCACGCGCAGTTGTAGTTGGTTTTGTAAATGCCTTGGCCATTCTCATCTTTATGGCGCAACTTCCAGAACTTACAAATGTTACATGGCATGTTTACGCTCTTACAGCTGCTGGACTTGGTATCATCTACCTCTTTCCTTATGTACCAAAGATAGGAAAGCTTCTTCCCTCGCCACTTGTTACTATTGTAGTAATAACTCTTGTAGCCATTTTTATGGGACTTGATGTTCGTACAGTAGGTGATATGGGTGCGCTCCCAGATACACTTCCTATCTTTTTAATTCCAGATATTCCTCTTAACTTTGAGACCTTTATGATTATCTTGCCATACTCTATATCACTTGCGATGGTTGGTCTGTTAGAATCTCTTATGACTGCTACAATTGTTGATGATCTAACAGACACAAAAAGTGATAAAAATAGAGAGTGTAAAGGGCAAGGGATTGCAAATATAGCAGCAGGTTTTACTGGTGGTATGGCAGGTTGTGCGATGATAGGACAATCAGTTATAAATATAAAATCAGGTGGACGAGGTCGTCTCTCTACTTTTTTAGCTGGTTTCTTTTTGCTTATCATGGTTGTGTTTTTAAGTGATATTATCTCTGTCATCCCCATGGCTGCACTTGTAGCTGTTATGATTATGGTCTCCATTGGAACTTTTGATTGGGGATCTATTAAAAATCTTAAAACTCTTCCTATCTCTACAAATGTAGTGATGCTCTCAACTGTTGTTGTTGTTGTATTTACGCACAACTTAGCTCTTGGTGTTTTTGTAGGTGTGCTTCTAGCTTCACTTTTCTTTGCAAATAAGATCAGTCATCTTATGTACAATGAAAGTTCTTACGATGAAGTCAATGATACTCGTACATATAGAGTTGTCGGACAAGTATTTTTTAACAGTGCAGACAAACTTTATGATTCTTTTGATTTTAAAGAAGTTGTAGAAAATGTTGTGATAGACTTATCAAACGCTCATTTTTGGGATATTTCAGCTGTTCATGCTCTTGATAAGGTAGTTATAAAACTTCGCCGTAATGGTGCAGATGTAAAACTCATTGGACAAAACAAAGCGAGTGCTACAATCATCGATAGATTTGGGATCCACGATAAGCCAGAAGAGATCAAAAAAATGATGGGAGGACATTAGAATTATGCAAAATATTAACGATATAAATGAGGCAATTTTCGCCTGTGTAGATGGTTCAAAGTTTTCAGAAGCTGTTTGTGATTATGCGCTTGAAATTGCAGAGCAACTCAAGCTACCATTAGTACTTCTAAACACCATAGAACACCCAAACATTTCTTCAATAACTAACCTCTCTGGAAACCTTATTTTAGGAGAAAGAGAAGATCTACTAGAAGATCTCTCAGAAGAAGATGCAGTTAAGAACAAAGAAACTCGCACAAAAGGTAAAGAACTTCTCTCTTCACTTAAAGCAAAAGTTCTTACAAAAGGCTATACAAACGTTATTACGCTTCAGCGTCATGGTACACTCTATGAAAATCTCAAAGATTTCGAAGATAAGCTTCGTGTAGTTCTCTTTGGCGTCTCAGGTATGGGAAGCTTAGATGAAGAGATGGAGATAGGTGCTGGAGTCGAAGACATCATCCGTGATATAGATGCACCCATTATACTTATCAACAAAGATTACACACCTATCAAAAAAGTAATGATCGCCTTTAATGGTGCAAGTGGATCTGTACGCGCTCTTGAAGAAGTATCTGCATCACCGATGTTTGCAAAAGAGATAAAACGCTATATCGTAACTGTAGATAAAAATATACAAAAAGCTCAAGATCTTTCACATCAAGCAAAAGATCTTATCCAAGACTTATCTCTTAATTGTGAATATATTTCAAAGGAAGGAGAGGCGTTAGAGAGTATTTTAGACTCTATTGCAACTAATGATATTGATATTCTTGCTATTGGATCTTATAGCCATGGAAAAATCAAATCTGCTCTCTTTGGAAGTTTTACCACCAAACTTATCAAAAATGTAAAAATTCCACTTATTGTTTTAAAATAAGTAAGCAAGCTATTTAAAAGTATTTGAGAGTTATAATTTTTTATACTAATAGTTAAAAGGAGTTCTAATGTATTTTTCTAAAACAGTAGCAATTTTATTGCTAACAAGTTCTTTGACCTTTGCTCAAACTCTAGAAGATGGAAGATTTTATATAGGTGCAAATATAGGAATGAACATACCAACTGTAGATGCACAGAGTAATGATGATGGAAGAAAATCATCTATGACACTTGGCAAAGCTGCTGCAATGTATGATTTACATGTTGGTTGGCGTATATATCTAGAAAATAGTTTTCATGGTATTGAGTTTTCATTTAAAGATTCAAATGCTGAGGGGAACTATGTGATGAATGCTTCATCAAATTTTGGCGGTGATTTTTATACTAATAAATCATATGATCTTAGTTATAAAGGCGGTTACGAGTTCACACCTAAAACATATCTAACTGGTCGTATTGGATATGGAAGAATAGATGTTGCTCACTCTATCAGAGGCAGTAGTGAAATTCTAAATGGAACATTTAATGATTCTATAAACGCTTTTATTTTAGGTTTAGGTTTAGAGTATGCCATAACTTCAAATGTAAACATGACTGCTGAATACAATTATCGTTTTGGAGAAGATATTGAAAAACGACATATGTATTTAGATAACAGTGGAGACTATACGGATATAAAAGGTGATTTCACAGATCATTCTCTTTTACTGGGTGTAAATTACCTATTTTAATATTTTTCTTGCTCCACACCCACCCCTTGGGTGGAGTGCAAACAGATCCCTATGCACTCTTCTTTTCTTATAGTTCATTATCAATACATCAAATTCGCTCGTAACTTATCTCTAGTGGAGTGAGGTATATAAGTACCTAGCATCTTAACCGTGTTGGCAAAGTAGGATAACTCTTCAAGTGCAAGTATTACATTTGCTTCATCTGGATGCCCATCTATGTCTATGTGAAACTGAGAAAGCGTTAAGGTTCCACTTCCAGAATAACTCTCTATTTTTATAATATTTACACCATTAGTTGCAAAGCCACCAAGTACTTTATAGAGTGCTGCTGGTATGTTTCTTACTTCAAATAAAATAGAAGTAATGTATTTTTGATCTACTTCAAACTCAGGAATAGTCTGTTTTTTTGAGAGCACAAGAAAGCGAGTAGTATTGTTTTTTATATCTTGAAACCCTTCTTCTAAAATCTCTAAGTCGTAGATCTCAGCCGCTAAACTAGATGCTATTGCAGAGTGAGTCTTGTCTTGCATATCTATAAGTTCTTGTGCAGATCCTGCTGTGTCAAACTTTGCACGAGCTTCAAGATTGTACTTTTCTATGTGAGCTTTACACTGGGCAAGTGCTTGAGGATGAGAAGACACGCTCTTTAGATCTTGTAGTTTTGTGTTTGGAAGCACAAGAAGACAGTGGTTGACTGGTTGGTAATACTCATCCACAATAAATAGTTTCATCTTTGGTATAAGTCTATAGATCTCTTCTACTCTACCAGCAGTTGAATTCTCCATAGGAATCATCGCAATGTCAGCTTTACCCTCTTCAACCAAATACATAGTCTCATCAAAAGATCTACACGCTATTACTTCATACTCAGGAAATTTATTGTAACAAGCTAAATGAGAGTAAGCCCCTTTTACACCCTGAAATGCAACTTTTTTTTTCATCTTTTTTTTCCTTTTTCTTCTACATTTTATGAAGTTTTAGTTTTGAGATTATACATAAATTAAGGTTTAGCCTAAATACTTTAATATTAAAAATATTTATACTTCTAAAAACGATATAATCTCTTTTTTAAAAATACTAAAAAGCACTCTTATGAAATACTTAGTTACTCTACTTTTTTTTACTTCTTTACTCTTAGCAAAACAGGACTTTACAATACAACCAGCTGGAATAATTCAACTCCGATATGACGCCCACCATATAGACTACACCTCTTTGGGGCAACAAGTATTAAAAGAAAAAGAGATCACTTATAATGACTATATAGTAGGTGGAACTCTTGGCGTGCAAGCTTCATGGGAGGGCTTTACTTTAAATACACTTGCTTATGGAGTAGGAAGACTTCATAGTAAAGATGAAAATAATCTCAAAAATGTAAAGTCTTTTTATAACAACGATTTAGATGGTTTTTTATATGTAGGTGAATTAAGCATTAAAAAAAGCTTCGATGCTCACTCTGTGACAATAGGCAGACAAACTTATGACACTCCTTTAGTAAATAAAAACTTCCGTATTACTCAAAACGCTTATGAGGGTTTAAACTACAGTTACGCTAACGGTGCTTTTAATTTTAAGAGTCTCTACTTTTACAAAATAGCCTCTTCAACCATGGCAAATAATGTACCATTTAACCATAAATATGGCTTTTTAGGCTACGGTCTAGGTTACAACTCAGGCGGTTACACAACTCTCTCAAAACACATTATAAACAAAGATCTTGCAACTAATGGAGCTATTCATTTTCTTGCTAAATATGGAGAAAAAGAACAACACCTGAGTTTTGAAAATCTTTTTGTAGATAATTTTTTCAACACTTTAAATCTTACTCTCTCATATAATATAGAAAATTTTTATATAAAAACAGGAATGATCTACCAATTTTCAGTAGGCGATAAACATATAGAAAAACACATTGAACCTGCTCAATTTGGTAAAAAACTAGAATCATATCACTATCAACTAGAACTAAAATACAAAAATGAAAAAGTTCAAATAGCTTATAGTATAGCTTCAACTCCTAGCAATAAAAACGCCATATATAATGGTACTTTAATGAGCCCATTTTCAAATCAAGCCTCTTGGTTAGTAGGTCTTAACACTTCTCACTCAACCATTGCAGACACTCTTTCGCAAAAAATCTCTTTACTTACTCACACAAAGTTTTATAAGATCCCCATCGTGTTTTCAACTGCTTATATTAGGTATGACATTGGCAAAAATAACAATTTAACAGCAAACGCTATAGATACATCAGAACTCTATTTGCACTTACAAGGCTATTTCTCAAAAAACATAAGTGCAAAGATCCAGTACTCTTATGTGCAAAATTATGATCCACTAAGATACAAGTCATTTAACACAAAACTAGCCTTAGAGTATAAGTTTTAAAACTTCTTCATATGTTTTGTATCCAGAAGACATCTCTACAACTTTGTTTTGTTTTACATAGATCAGACTAGGCATTCCTCTAGCACCGAGCTTTGCTGCTAGTGCAAAATCACTCTCAAGTTCTTTTCTCATCTCTTTAGAGTTAAAATATTTTTCAAACTCAGCAATGTCAATATTAAACTCTTCACATATGCTGTGGTAAAATTCCAGTTTTGTTGGATCTAGCCCTTTTGCATAAAACTTTTCTTGAATTTTAGAGAAAAACTTTAGTGCAGTTGAACTATTGTCATCTTTGTCTTTTAGCATTTTTTTTACAATAAAAACACTAAGACAAGCTGGCTGGGTGTCATAGTTAAACTCTTGTAGATCTAGTAGTGAGTAGACAAATTTTTGACCTGTTTTTTTATGGATGTTTTGCCATTCGTTTTTTAAAAAACCTCTAAACTGCTCAGTCCAAGGATCTCCACCACCAATTCTAAGTCCACCTAAAACCACACTAAACTTTATGCCCTCTTTTGCACAAAACTCTTGTATTTTTTTAAGCTCCTCAGACATTCCCCAACACCAAGAACACATAGGATCACCTACATAAAAAAGCTCCGCTTGTTCAACATTGAGGTCTACTTCTTTGTCGCCATAACTACCGATCTCACATAAACCAGTTTCACTATCACATGTTTGCATCTATATATCCTTTAATTTCGTACTCTTCGCAAACTCTCTACCAAAGCTTTCGCAAGACTCTAGTTCTTGCAGATCTGGTGTCCACTCTACTCTTAGTCCTTCATTTACAAGTTCAAACCCACTCTCTTTTAATTTTTCATTTAAAACTTTAACGCTCTCGCCACTCCAACCGTAAGATCCAAAAGCTGCCGCCTTTTTTTCTTTAAAGCCTAGTGATTTTATAAGCTCAAATGTGGAGGCTAAAGAGGTTAGAACTCCTTTGTTTACTGTTGGAGATCCGACTAGTATTGCTTTTGACTTGAATACTTCGGACATTACATCGTTTTTGTCTTTTTTACTTAAGTGTAAGAGTTTTACTTTTACCTCTTTGTCTTCTTGCATTAAACCTTTTGCAATAGCTTCTGCCATAACTCTTGTCGCATCCCACATTGTGTCGTAAAGTATTGTGATCTGGTTCTCTTTGTAGTTTGCCGCCCACTTTAAGTAGAGTTCAACTATTTGAGTTGGATTGTCTCTCCAGATCACACCATGAGAGGTACAGATCATATCGATCTCAAGGTTCATTGAAAGTATCTCTTCTATCTTTCTTGTGACTAGTTTATTATACGGGGTAAGTATATTTGCGTAGTATTTTAAGCACTCAATAAAGAGTTCACACTGATCAACTTCGTCGTTAAACAGAGCCGAAGTAGCGTAATGTTGTCCAAAAGCATCATTGCTAAAGAGAATATTGTCACCACTTAGATAACACGCCATACTGTCTGGCCAGTGAAGCATAGGCATCTCTACAAATGTAAGGGTTTTGTTGTTACCTAGATCTAGCGTGTCGCCACTCTTTACAACTACAAAGTTCCACTCTTGGTGAAATTGCCCTTTGAGTGATTTTACACAGTTCTTTGTGCAGTAGATCGGAGTATCAGGGATATAGCTCATAAGTTCTACAAGTGCGCCAGTATGATCTTTTTCTCCATGATTTATAACTATGTAGTCAATCTTTTGTAGATCTATCTTGTTTTTGAGATTTTTTATAAATACATCACAAAAAGACTCTGATACAGTATCTATAAGAACATTTTTCTCTTCTTGGATCAAGTAAGCATTGTAAGAGGAACCTTTATGCGTTGAATATTTAAAACCTTGATAGTGTTCTATCTCCCAGTCAACATTTCCAACATGATAGACATTGTTTTTTATATTAAAATACATTTTAGATTCCTTTTATTATTTTACGCACTAAAACGAACTCGTCCGTTTTAGTGGCAGGGACAATGTTGTCCCTTGCAACCCCCTAAAGCTACGAAAATGGATTTTCGAGAGTTACACAATTACTTGTTTAAAAAACCCATCGACTTTTCGCCATCAAAACTAGCATCTTTTTCTCTTCTTATCTCACGAACAAAGGCTTCAACGCTAAAGACTGGATCTGGCGTGACTGCTATGTTATAAGCCGTATTTTTAATGATCAAGCTTATTTGACCACCAGTTAGTGAGTACTTTGCAAGTTTTTCTACCTCAAAATCCTCTGTATATGGAGCATTGACTGGCAGCATTTTTTTCCAAAGACTAAGTCTTTGAGCCTCATTTGGCTTTTTAAACTCTATCTTATAATTAAAGCGTCTTGAGAATGCTTTGTCAATGTTCTCAAGCAAGTTAGTTGTAGCTATGAGCATACCTTTGAAGTTTTCAATCTGCTCTAAAAAGATGTTTTGCATCTGGTTATGCATCTGCTCAGATCCACTTGTTGTACCACTAGATCTAGCACCTAAGAACTGATCCGCCTCATTTAAAAGCAAAATTGGCTCTGTTTTTGTTTTCTCACTAAGATCATAAAAAGTATCAAAGATTTTGCGAACATTTTTCTCACTCTCTCCAACATACATAGAGAGGATCTTAGAACAGTCAAATGCTAAAACTTGACGTTTGAGAGATTTTGCGAGTGAATAAGCTGTCATTGTTTTACCAGTTCCTGCGTGACCGTAGAAAATTATCCTAGCATCAATTCCGCTTTTTTTATCTTTTACACCCCACTCAACTAAGCGACCAACTACCTCTTTATCAACTTGGCGCATCAAGTTCTCTAAAGTAGTCTCTGTATCTTTTGCCAAAACTACATCATCAAGTGAAGTCTCAGGCTCTATAAGCTCAAAAATATCTTGTTCAACTATAAGTGCATTTAGTTTTAGTCTGCGAACTTTTTTGTTTTTATGTGGATGAATGATACTTTGAAGCACATCATCAACGATATAAAATGCTCTTGAGATCCCACCAAAAGGATTTAACATCTCTTCGTAATCGATGATTCCCTCATTTACAAGGTTTGAGCTCTCTTCTAAAAGTGAACGATTTTTGATGCGCTCATACTCATCTAGTGAGATGAGATCTATAAGCGTGTTCATATCTCTTAGCGACGAATCAGATGCACTATACTCTTCACGAAGAAGAGCTAAAAAGATTATCTCTTCCTTGTATTGGAGCTTTTTTTGTTTGAAAAACTTATCTAAAATAAGCTTTTGAGGAGTTTGTTCCACTCTTAGATTGATTCTGTTTTCTAGAAGCTGAAGCTTTTGCTGAATTCTATCGATCCCCAAAGAGTGTTCATGTACATCTTGGCGTATTGTACTCATCTTTTGATAGAGTTCTATACGAAAAAACTGATCTTGAAGATACTCTAAGTGATCGCTATATGGCTTTATATCTGGCAATTCAACGTCACTTGCTCCATCTTGGAGTAGTTTTAAAAGTGATGGAGTTAGTCCAATAGCAGTGTTTAAAAGCTCTAGCGGTGTTATCTCTGAAACCTTTACAGGTGCGAAGCTTTGTTGATGGATCCAACCTAGTTCTAAAAGTATCTTTACTTCTTTTAAATGTTCTAAGTGCCTATAATCATCACTTGGATAAAGCTCGCTCAAAAGATCTAAAACTAAAATATCATCTTGACCTTGAAGATACTTTTTTGTCAAGTTTTGAAGCAGTAAAGCCTCATTTGCACTACACTTTAGTTGTGTAAATATTTGAGAGGTTTCTATGTTTTTTATCTCTATAAAATCAACTAATATTTTCAATAATATCCTTAAAATCGATAAGCTCAAACTCCTTGAGTTCAATCTTATATTTTATCACAAAACTCAAGCTTTAGACTTGAGTTTAAACATTTGAGCTCTTTAAACTCCTTCTTCAAAAGAGTATAAGAGCTCTATCTCCTCTTTCCAAATACTACTATCTATGGTCTCAAGTATTAGAGGGATATCATTCATCCTCTCATCATTCATAAGAAATTTAAAAGCATCAAGCCCTATTTCGCCCTCACCTATGGAGTGGTGTCTATCTTTTTTAGATCCTAGTGGCGGTTTAGAGTCATTTATATGCATGCCCCTTAAGTACTCAAAACCTACAATCTTGCCAAATTCATCCCAAGTCTTCTCATAAGCCTCTTTTGTTCTTATGTCATAACCTGCGACAAACATATGGCAAGTATCTATACAGACTCCAATGCGACTCTTATCTTCTACTTTTTCTATGATCTGTGCTAAGTGTTCAAACCTGTAACCTATGTTACTCCCTTGTCCAGCAGTGTTTTCTATAACCGCTTTAACTCCACTTGTTTGATCTAGTGCCATGTTTATGGAGTCTGCGATGATCTCTATACACTCATCTTCACTAATCTGCTTTAGGTGACTTCCTGGATGAAAGTTAAGTCTATCTAGCCCCAACTGTTCACATCTTTGCAACTCATCTACAAAAGCTTCACGAGACTTTTCCAACTTATCAGCTTCTGGATGACCCAAGTTTATAAGGTAGGAGTTATGCGGTAAAACATGTTTTGCTAAGATCCCACTCTCATCAAGCGCCTTTTTAAACTTGTCTATAGTATCAGCGTCTAGATCTTTTGCAACCCATTGTCTTTGGTTTTTTGTAAAAAGAGCAAAAGCTTTAGCTCCAATCTTGACTGCATTTTCTACCGCATTAAATACTCCACCACTTGCACTTGTATGTGCGCCTACAAATTTTTTACTACTCATTATTTTGTATCCTTTATCTTAATTATTATTTTGTTCTTTCTATCTTTAAAGTATATTTCACTCTCACTAACTCTATAAACTATATCTACCTCTAGATCTACTATAGTTTGCTCAAACCCAAACTCAGTTTGCACTCTATTTTTGCCATTATATATTGCCTTTGATAGTAAGATATTTTGAAGAATATCATTAGGATAAGACTCATGCAGATACTCTTTGTTAAAGCTAGACTTTGTTGTGCAGCCTTCACTAGTACATATGAGATGGTTAATAGTAATTTTTTCTATAGCCTTAGATGCAACAAAGAGTTCTAACTCTATGGAGTCCTCTGTATTTCTAACATAACCAAGATCCGCAAACTTGATCTTTTTAGACTTTATAATGATGACTTTAGTCTGAGTAATCTCATAGTTTTTAACACTACAAGCACTAAAGACAAGCGCAAAAACAATAAGTAAATATTTCATAAGTAGGATTATAGCAAGTTATGTGTTTTTCAAATTTAAGTTATAAAGTTTAGATGGATTTCCTCTAGAACTCTTCTCTGTAAGTAGAATGAAGACAATATCTTTTCTAAGTGCAAAAATTATTATAAAAAGTGGTCATCCTCACATGGTTGCCACAAAACCCATCTCTTTATTTAAATCATATCTAGACTTTGCAGATTTAAAATATCCATTATGAGAATATGTTAAGTTTTTTTCTTCTAAAAATCTCTTTTCATTTTGAATAATCTTTTGTATTGCATCATAAACAATAGGATATGAGTTTTCAAACTCTTCATCCTGCTTATATATTCCATAAGATATAAGCTCATCAGAATATTTTATAAAATCAGTTTCTATATTTTTGTTGCGCTTTTTAACTACAAATTTATATATTTTATATGCCTCGAATAGTTGTTCATAAATTGGTGAGTCTTTTGAACCGTTAAACAGATTATATAATCTATTTTTATTGTCACTACTTGCTTCAAATATCTCTTCTAGAAGTTTTGATTTTGAATTTTTTGCAAACTCAGGTAGTTCTTGGTATGTTGCATACCAAAATTTAAAAACAGTATCGCTTTGTATGGATTCTTCTAGCTGTTTACTTAGACTATTTTCAAAAGTATCTCCTCTTTTTGCTAAAAATCCTATACCGTTTGATTCAAAAATGGCTTTTGTATATTTAATAAAGTTTTTATTACTTATCCTATCTCTATAATTAATTGGAGATTGGGTATTTGTAGCATCAGTAATCTTATCTACAATTTCAGGATCATTTGTCTCATATAGTCTTATAAGTACATATACACCATCTAGTTTATCACGATCTTTTTGATACATATCATAAATGACACTTGTTGTTTGTAGTCCATTAACAATAACAGGATTTTTTGTTTCTATAGGATAATATCCCGCTTGTATCTCATTTGGTATTCTTAGTTGTTGAGATATTATTGTAATTCCGTTATTTAAAAAAGGGAAATATTCAGAATAGTCACTCTCTAATGTCTCTTTGATTTTTTTATTTGTTTTATTATATTTCAAAAAGCCTCTAATATTCTCACTAAAAACAGTATCTATTCTGTGGTTTATTTTTTTTTCTTCATCCAATAAGGCACACAAATCAAGTGCTTTTAGTCTAAAATTAATTGCTTTAACATTTTGTATTTGAAATGAAATCAACGCTTGAGGATCTCTTTTTAAAGATATATTTGATTTTTCTGCCATAAAACTAAACTTAATATCTTTTCTTTTTTTATGCTCAGAGGCTAAAGTATCAATCCTATCGTACAAGTCATTCATATCATAGATTGAAAGTTCACTATTGTCATCAAGATGTCTTTGGATTATAGTTTGATCATTTTTTTCTTTTTCTCCTGAAAATATAAAATATAATTTTACATCCACTATTTTACCTGAGGATACAATACTAGTATATCTTTCTAAAAATGATTGTACTTTTAAATTTAAAGGAATATTTAGAGTGTTGCCATAAGCAAAAATATTTCTATAATCATTAATGAACTTTGAGAGTACATTATCACCTAAGCCTTTTGAATTTTTGATTTGAAAAACATGCATAGTGCATTCATTTTCATCTTCATCAATATATATACCATCTATTCCACCATCGTGTTCTCCATTTCCATCAATAATTGTGCTGATATTATGAAAGACTTCATCAAAACTTTGATCTAAAAGAGTTGTAATGGCTAAAATCTCAAAAGCAAAATCTTTACTAAGTGTGAATTTCTTTTCAATTCGTTGAATATAACCGTTAATAAATAACTCTTTGTTCATAAAATACCCTCAACTTTAATTTTTTAATAATTAGTATATGTTTTAGCCCTCTATTTTAGCATAAAATGGATTTTATATATCTTGAAATAGACTCTACTTATATGCGTTACCACGCAAAGCACGTGGTAACGAGAGGGGGTAGTGTGGGGGTTAAAGTTGTTTGCCTATACCTTTAGTTAGGTTTAGCATAAAACTTAAGCCTTTTCTTGTGTCTTTATCTCCCATCAACTTTAAGATGCCAAAGAGTGATGGTACTTCATTTTTTGTGCTTTCTCTTTTTGCATAACGGACTGCATTTTCTGTTATAAATCCAGCTGTAGCTAAGTTGTCAACTGTTCCTATCATCTTCTCAACCATCGGTGAAGTTGTCATCTCTATGTTGTCTGAGACAAGTGCCATGAGATCTATAAGGTTGTCTATGCGTCCTGTTTGGATTAGCATTGTCATCTTTGCTTCTAGCTCTTGCATCTCTTTTGTTTTTAGTACTTCTACTTTTTCACTCATAATTTTCTCCTATACCATTCCACGAGCTGCTGCCCAGTAGATGCCTTTGTTAAAGCCTTTTCTTACAAAGCTACCTAGTTTGCTACAAGGTGTTGGTGCAACATCTTTGTCATAGTTATACCAAAGTGGCATACCACAAGAGAGCCCCATTTGAGCTATGGCGATGACTAAACCATCATAGCTCTCACTCGTATATCCATGTCTAAGCTCAGATGCGATGTTATCTGCTACTACATCTGTTTGGTTATGTACAGTTCCACCAGCTTTAGAGACCGGTAGATCTACTGTATCTCCTAAAGTATAGACATTGTCTAGTCCTTTTACTTTTAGAGTTTGCTTGTCAGTTGGTAGCCAACCCTCATCGTCCAATGCTTCTGAGATTCCTGACTCTCTTATAAACTTTGTAGCTGTAAAAGGCGGTGTTGACATTAGTATGTCAAATTCTATCTCTTCGCCCTCTGCAGAGATGGCTACTTTTTTCTTTGGATCTACCTTACTCAGCGTAAAACCAGATTGATGCTTAATACCTAAACTATCAAAGATGGAAGGCAGTACATTTGAAGTAGGTTCTTGCATGAAAAGCCCGTTGGTTACAGCTTGTGCCACAGTTGGATAGGTATAGACTATCTCTATATCATCTCGCACACCTCTCTCTGTTAAGAAATCGTGTAACATCATAGTTGTCTCAACTGGTGCAATACCGCACTGATGTGGAATATTTGGAGTTTTTGGAAAGTTTACAGTAACAAGGATTCTTCCCCTTTTGATGTCGTGAAACTTTTTTGCTAACTTTGTGGCACCTTCATAAGTGTAAAACCAGTCTCCAGCTTCGCTAAGTCCTGGTATTCTATCTGGCGCTACTTCACATCCTGTTGCTAGAACTAAAAAGTCATATTCAAATTTTTTGCCACTTTGTGCTTTAACAAAGTTGCTCTTTGTGTTGATCTGTGTAGCTTTTTCTACCTCAAAATTTATCTCACTCATAAGAAGAGCTCTTTGATCTCTTACAAACTCATATCCTTCTGATTTTCCAAAAGCAACATACATAGCACCTGGCTTATAATAGTGATATTTAGAGTCAGAGATTAGTGTAATCTCAACCTCATCTCTATCTATCTCAGGCATTAGTTTTTTTGCAAGATTATTTGCAGTCATAGTTCCAGCGGTTCCACCACCAACTATAAGAATCTTTTTCTTCATACTCTCTCTCCTTATTTTAGCTATGAGTAATGCTAACTTAAAATAAGAAGTTTAGTATAAGGGATCTATAAGGTTTGCATAAGGTTTTACTCTATCCTATAGCCAAGCCCTTTAACATTTTCTATAACACCTTGATATAGTTTTTTTCGTATACCAACAACGACCATTCTAATAGCATCTGCACTAGCACTCTCTTGCCAAACGCTATGTTCAATCTGCTCTAAACTAACTACAGACTTCCTGTTTTTTAGTAGCAATTCAAGAAGTAAAACCTCTTTTTTTGTAAGTTTTATACTCTCATCGCCTTTTTTTGCAAGTTTTTGTTTATAGTCATAAGTGTAGATCTCGTTTAAAAAAACCACTTCATTTAGAGCATCATCTTTAGATGCACTTGAAGCTATTGCCACTAAAAACTCATCTATATCTATAGGCTTTTTAAGATAAAAATCAACATTTGCCTCTACTGCTCTGTTTATGTACTCTGGCGTGTTATAAGCTGTCATCACTACTCTTATAGTATGTGGTGAGATGAGTGAGATCTTTTCTAGTAGATGCAGTCCATCGACCTGTGGCATCTCGATATCTGAGATGATAACATCAGATGGACTCTCTACAAAAAGCTCTAAGGCTTGCATGGCATCCTTTGCGACTCTTACCTCTTTGAAGTAGATAGATAAAACACGACTGAGCCATTTTAAGGTACTTTCATCATCTTCAGCTATAAGAAGAGTGAGTGGTTGGAGTCTTTTATGAATTGCTTGCATCTTCATAACCCTTTTTTAGCATGATAGTAAACTTCACTCCATCTTTAATATTTTTAACTGCTAAAAGCCCGTTCATATGGCTCTCAATAATAACTTTTGACATATAGAGTCCTATACCACTTCCTTTGTCTTTTGTTGTGAAGTAAGGGTTAAAGATCTTTGGCATGTCCTCTTTTGAGATCCCTCCACCATTGTCAACTATCTCTATTTGAAGGTTGTTTTTGGCTCGTTTTATAATTATTTCTATCTTTGCATTTTGAACACTTCTCGCAACTATCGCCATCATAGCGTTATGAATCATGTTTAGTATCACTTGTCTAAACTCATTTGCAAAACCTAAAATATTTAGATCTAGGCTCTCATCTTTTGTTATTTTTATCGCAATATTGTAGTTTTTTAGTTGTATATCTAAGTCTTATGGCATCTTCAATGCTTTTTAAAACATTGAAATTCTCTTTTTGCTTAGATATCCTAAAAAACATACTAAAGTCATCTATGGTTTGAGACATATAGTTTAACTTTTGCATCATCTCAGATTCTATCTCTTTTAAGAACTTAGCGTCTATATTTTTTTGGCCTGAGATGTGTCTAAGTCCTTGGACTATGATACCTAGACTATTTAAGGGCTGTCTCCATTGGTGAGCTATGGAGTCTATCATCTCGCCCATAGCAGCGAGCCTTGACTGATGACACATGATCTCATGTTGCTGGGTTCTTTTTGCTACTTCTATCTCTACTTGTTTTTTGAGTTTGTCTTGGTACATTATGTCTTCTGTAATGTCTGAGGTTATCATGATAATCTCATCCCTGCTCTCTAAGTAAGCCAAAGACATACTAGCATTTAGATGCACTCCAGACTTTGTCACGCAAACCTTTTTAAACTTCTCAAAGCTTCCAAACTCTATGGCTTTTTCAACTGCAGTCTTTGATGGAGTAGAATATTCAGGAGATGAGAGAGAGATGCAAGATTCGCTATAGAGTTCCTCCATAGTGTACTCCATCATATTTTGAAAAAACTTGTTTGCATAGAGAAACATTCCATCTCTATCTAAGATAGAGATCCCATTTGCCGCAAGGTCAAAAACCGCTTGAAGCTCCTCTTTTTTAGAAGTAAGCTCATCCAAACTCTGCTTTAGTTTTGACTCAACTTCAAAGTAAGGAGTAATGTCATAAAAGTAAAAAACATCTCGCTTAAAGTAAACCTCATACTCACGAGCATCCCAGCTGATGATACCACTCTTACTCTTCTTTTTTTTAAGCTTTTTTAATCGCTTATAAGCCTTAGGATCGAAGATCTCTTTTAACTTTTGAGTTTTGAGTTTTTTTAAACTCTTTTTACCACCATATATACCAACAACCGCCTCTCCATCAGTCTCAAGGACAATGGATTTTGGCATATTTTTTAAGATTTTAGATTTTTTTCTCATATGGCATCATAACTATATCTGGTTTAAAGTAGCTAAAATAGACCTAAGTTCTCTTTTCTCTCGCTATACCTCTTGTGAGGTGTAATGTATTATTGTGTTTATTTACTTATATGCATTCCATCTCAGGAGAGATGGAACGAGGGGAAGCACCACTCGCTCACACGCTCTGCGTGGGAGTGTATATATATTTATCTCTCGCTCCAATGCTCTGCGTTGAAGTGTATATATACTTATTAGTTTGATTGATTTTGTTGAAGCTTATATGTGTTACCACGCGGAGCGTAGGGACAAGACGGTCTCGCAAGAGATGGAACGAGGGGAATTACTCATCCTCTAACAAACGAAAATACTCCATTTCACGAGCTCTTAGTATTCGTATCATATTTGTTGATCCCTCAACACCTATTGGATCTCCTGCTGTCAATATATAACTCTTGTCAAGATGAAGAACTTTTCTATCAAAACCTAGTCTCATAAGCTCACGAAGCATATGATCTAGCGAATCTTCTTTAACTAAAAATGCGGGAACAATACCCCAACAAACAGTTAAAAATCTTGAGACTTTTATGTCATGTGTTACTCCATATATATCTCTACTAGGACGATAACGAGCTATTTTTCTAGCCGATGTTCCTGAAGTTGTTAGTGCTATAATCCCCCACGCATCAACATCTTCACACAGCCTTGCTGCTGCTTGATTTACACTATCAGCAGCATCTATGATCTTAAACTTTGAAAACTCATTAAAAGAGTAGATCTTCTCAGCTCCTTGGATCGTCTCAAACATGGTCTTTACTGCTAAAACAGGGTTATGTCCTACAGCGCTCTCTTCTGAGAGCATAACAGCGTCAGTTCCATCTAAAACAGCATTTGCTATATCACTAATCTCAGCACGAGTTGCTCTGTCTTTTTGGGTCATAGAGAGTAGCATTTGCGTTGCAGTTACAACTGGTTTTGCGGCTTCATTTGCTTTTCTTATGAGCATTTTTTGTAAGCTTGGTACTTCGTAAAAAGGCACTTCTATACCCAAATCTCCACGAGCAACCATAATGCCATCACTTGCCTCTATAATGGCATCAATATCCTCAATCGCATCAAACTTCTCTATCTTTGCAAAGAGTTGTGCTCTACCGCCATACTCTTTTAGTATCTCTCTTGCTTGAATCATATCTGAGGCATTTTGCACAAAAGAGATAGCCATAAAATCAACATCATTTTGAGCGCCCCAGAGCATATCTCTTTTATCTTTTTTAGTGATTATCTCAATACTAAGGCGAGTATTTGGAAAGTTTACACCCTTTCTTGAAGAGAGCATTCCACTATTTTCTACAATGACTTTTACGCTAAGAGCAGAAGCTTCTATGACTTTAGTGCGAATCATCCCATCATAAAGATATATATAATCACCTATGCTCAACTGCTTTAAAACAGCTGGTTTATTGATGCAAGTACGGTAGCTGTTTTCACTAAGCTGCACGCCTATAACCTCTTGTGCAACAAACTCCACAGTATCATTTTCTTGAAGTTTAAAAGGCTCTTCAATCATACCAACACGAATCTTTGGACCACTAATGTCTTGCAAAACACCTGTTAAAAACCCTGTATTTTTTTCAGCTTGACGAATTTTTTGCAAAACTTCATAATGATACTCATGTGTTCCATGAGAAAAATTTAAACGAAAGACATTTACACCAGCTAAGATAAGCGCTTGTATGGTCTCAAGCGAATCAGATGCAGGCCCAATAGTAGCTAAAATTTTAGTTCTTTTTTTCATGTATGACCTCTATAATCTAAATAATGAATGATAATAGCATAATCTCTACACAAACGAATTTCTTAAGACTTCGTTTTTCTTGACAAGCTGTCATATTTTAAACTTATTCACATAAAACTCCCTATAATTACAAAATGAAAATACACATTGACATCGACTGCTTTTTTGTAAGTGCTGTTCGCATTAGTGATCCATCTTTAGAAGGCAAAGCTGTGGCTATTGGTGGGCGTAGTGATGCTCAGATCTTTACAAAAGATGCAAAGAAACAGAGCGTGAACCTTCAGAACTCTGGATCTTTTGTTAGCACTTTTTACAAAACTTATGAGAAGAGCGATGATATAAACGCCTTTGTAGATGCGGATGGAAGAGTTCGTGGCATTCTTACTACTTCATCTTATGAGGCTAGATCTTATGGGATCAAAACTGCTATGACTATTAGAGAAGCTCTGATGCTCTGTCCGCACCTCATTATAAAAGCACCAAATATGTCTTTGTACCAAAAACTCTCACACGAACTTCATGAGTTTTTACAATCCAAGATCCCGCTTATTGAACAAGCTAGTATAGATGAGTTTTATGGAGATCTCTCTGGTTGGGTGGAAGATGATGAAGTTGAACAATTTATTGACAACCTCCGTCATGAGATAAAGAGAGAGTTAAAACTCCCTGTCTCCATAGGAGCGGCAAAAACTCGCTTCATCGCAAAGCTAGCAACTTCAAGCGCAAAACCTTTTGGTTGCAAAACTATTTATGAAAAAGATGTTGATAGTTTTATAAAAAACATTCCTGTTGGTGAGTTTGCTGGGATTGGTAAAAGCATGAAAGAAAAACTTCGCTCAGCTCAGATCCACACGCTAGGAGAGCTAAAGCAAAGACGCGGAACTGTCGAGTCGTGGAGTCCTTATGCAGCACAACTTTACAAAAGAGTTTGCGGTCTCTCAGATGCACCCATACAAACTTCACATAGAAGAAAGTCGATCGGGATCTCACGAACATTTGATCCCATTTTTGACAGAGGTGAGCTTAGAAGAAGAGTCCATATCTTAGCAAGACACTTAAGCTATGCTATCTTAAAACTTGATGTCATCCCAACTGTTTTTAGTCTTAGCATCTCTTATGAGATGAGACAAAGCTCACACAAAAACATCTCACTAGCAGAAATCTTTACAGAAAAAAAGTTTGACTCTTTGTGTATGAGTCTCTTTAACGAGGCAGACATACACAAGAGACTCCACGCCATCAGACTAAGCATAAACTGCTCAAGCTTTACAAGAGACTCCAAAAAAGAGCTCTCTCTCATCGGTTTTGAAGATGATCAAAAGATGAAAACACTAAGCGAGCAGACACATAAACTTAGAGAAAAGTATGGGCTAGATGCCATCAAGTGGGCAAGTGAACTTTAGTGTTTTTGTACCTTTATAGTAAAGCAAGCTCCATCACCAATATTCTTGACATTCAAATAGCCTTGCATATTTTTCTCTATGATATTTTTTGACATATAGAGACCGATGCCAGTTCCTTGAGTTTTGTGTCTAGTTGTAAAGTAAGGCTCAAAGATTTTTTCTAAAAACTCAGTTGGGACCCCTCCGCCATTATCCCCAATCTTTACTATTGCAAAGTTATCTCCCTCTTTTATCTCTATCTTTATAAGTGGCTCTTTTATCTTTTTTTCTAAGAGGATATTTTTTGCATTGTTTATGATATTTAGTACAACTTGAGAGTACTCATTTTTATGTCCTAAGATCTTCAATTCATCTAAAACTTGAAACTCCACTTTTATGTGGTTATGTTTAAGTGAAGACTCAACTATAAAAAGAGCATCTCTACAAGCTCTCTCAACACAAAACACCTCTTTTACACTATGTGGATTGAAAAAGTTTTGAAAGTCATCTATGGTTTGCGACATATACTTTGTGAGTTTATTTGCCTCTTCTATCTTTTGATTTAAGTAGCTTGACGTAAACTTATCAAAGTCATAAGTCACTTTCATATTCATAAAAATAGCTATAACTTGAGCAAGTGGTTGCCTCCACTGATGAGCTATATTTCCTATCATCTCACCCATAGATGCAAGCTTCGATTGTTGCAACAATATCTGCTCATTTTCAAGTCTTTTTTGTATCTCTTGCTGGATCTTATCTTCTAGATTTTCTATCATATCGTTTATCATCTCTCTTAACTCGCCTAGAGCCATATTATGCGTATGACCATCGAGTCTATCTCCGAGGTTTCCACTTTTGATACTAAGAAGCACTCTTGTAGCATTTTTTATAAGTATCTCATCTTTTTCTATGTTGTTTTGTATGGTTTGTACATTTTCATTTATCATGTTGGCTATGTCGCTAAACTCATCGCTAGAGATAAGATCAATCTTGCTTGCTTTTTCTCTCTTGTGATTTAGATACTCAAAAAACTCTCTTAATCCATTTTGGACTTTATAGATGGATGAGATGATATTGTTTGATATTAAAGATCCTGCAATAATAGAAAAAAGCAAAATTATAAATAGTGCGATAAAGGTCTCTATCTTTATGTTTGCAACATCTTTTACCGCCTCACTATAAGCTTGTGAGGACTTACTAAGTAAATCACTTTGGATGACTAAAAGCTCTCCAACTAAGAGCATAAACTGCTCTCTACCTGCAGTTGTTATGTTTAGATAAGCGCCCTCTTCAAACTCTGAGTCCAAATAATCCTTTGTCACACCTACAAGAGATTTGTAGTTGAGCCACATCTCATAAGCTCTAATATTTTCTTTTGAATATTCCAAAAATGCCTCGTCAAGGCTATCTATAGCCATAGCTAGGTTTTCAAAAATAGTCTCTCTTATTTTTTTGTTTGGTGCCATAACTAGGGCTTGGCTTAGCTCTCTTAGGTTGTAGAGTGGAGTGATGATTTTATCTTGGAGGCTTAGAAGATTTTGTGATTTGCTATGAACCATCTCAAGCCTATCTTTGTTATCTTGACTTATAGAAATTGACTTGTATCCTATAGCTGTGATTGCTAAAAGTAGTATCAAAAAGAGCAATCTGAGTTTAAATTTTATGCTTATTTTATTCATATTTTTCTCTTTTTGGTTTTATGGGTGCTTCTAGATAAGTGGGGTATTCTCTCTTACCTCTTATGGAGTAGTGATCTTTTGTAATCTGCATCTCCCAAATGGGAATAACTGCACCTTTATAGGGTTTGTAGATAACTTCTTTATTTAGTGCAACTACTTTGTTTGGCGATGGTACTCGTAGCGTATATGCCATCTCTTTTGCTCTATAGAGGATTTTTGAGACAACTTTTTCATACTCTTTTGAGTCAGTTTTTGTTATAAAAAACTCATCTATATAACTCTTCATAACTCTATCTTTACCTATAGTTGACCACGCACTCTCATCTTCATAGATGAAAAATACACTCCACGGATTTGCATAGTACCAGTCATCATCGCCCCAGATCAGCAGATCCCACTTTTGGGTGTTTTGTGATTTGTGAGTGGTAAGTAGCTGCCCATATATATCTTTTTCACTACTTGTAACGGTGTAGTTAAGTGTGACTCCATACTTTTTTAGTTGGTACTCTATGCCCTTAAACAAAAACATAAAACTATCTTGTGTAAAAACATTTAGTTCCAAGCCATTTAGTAGTTTGTGCATCTTCTCTTTTGAATAACCCTCTTCTTCTTTTGGCATTTTATTTTTCAAAACTTTTTGAACAATCTCATAGTTTACAGAACTTGCAAATGGCGAAATGTACCCTTCATTTTTATATACAAAATTTAGTAAATTTTCTTGATCTATGGCTTGGTTTAGAGCTACTCTTACCTCTTTTGATTTTAGTCTCTCGTTCGCATTTATAAGGTTGAAAAAAATTATAAAATTGTTTGTAGATTTACTTATGTTTAACTTTGCATACTTAGATGTTAAGACTTCAATTTTTTTGTTAAAGTCAATTGGCGCAAAGTCAAGTTCGCCCTCTTCTTGGGTGATCATCCTTAGTGCGTCTTTTGCATTTAACTGTGTGTAGGCTGTGACTCTTTTTATTTTTGGGTAATCTTTGTTCCAGTAATATGGGTTTGCTTCTAGTTCTATTTGCGATGTTTGCTTAGATCCTAGTGCATAACCCTCTTTTAAAATGTAAGGTCCCATTCCATAAGCACCAGCTCTTTTAGTACCAGATCCAGTCTCAGATCCTTTAAAACCGTATTTTTTAAGATACTCTCTTGTGTAAAAAAAGATCCGAGCTAGATCTGTTAAGAACATCTCATATTTTTGTTTTAAAACTATTTTAAATTTGTATTTATCGATCTTTATAACATCAAAATCTACTTTGTCAATATTTGTATAAAGTATAGGAGAGCGTTTAAAATACTCAAAATTAAAAACCACATCATCAGTGTCAAACTCACTTCCATCTTGAAACTTGAGTCCTTCTCTTAGTTCAAACTCATAAGTAAAGTCGCCTACTCTTTTGTGACTTTTTGCAAGTTCATACTCCCAACCTCTCTCGTTGTCATAAGATCTAATAAGCCCTGAATTTGTACATTTTGCAATATAAGTATATGGAATATTTGGAATAAAAATTTTAATGTGAGAGTCAGGATGTTGTGGAGTTGCAACTCGTAAAAGAGCATCGTCGTCTCTAAATTGGGTTTTTTGCACAAGATGCTCAGTTGCATATGTGAGGTTAAACAAAAGTACTAAAGCAAAAAAGTATTTAGATAAACTTATAGCCAACTCCTGAAAGATTATAAATAATGTCAGTTGGTAGTTTTTTCCTCAAGTTTCTCACAAGTGAACGCAGGGCACTATCTGTCATAACATCATCGATCCAAACATTATCTTGTAACTCTTCGTAGTAAGTTATACGGTTTTGACTAGAGATTAGCGTCTCAAAAAAAAGCATCTCTTTTTTGTTGAGTATGATCGAATTTTCTTTATATTTTAACTCTTTATTGTCAAAGTCATAAACATAAGAGTTGTCTACACTTAAAACTGCAAGTCTGTTTTGTTCTAGTTGTTCTACACACTTCTCAAGCCCAACTAAAAGTTGCTCTAAGTTTATGGGTTTTACAAAGTATTTTTCCATATGAAGCTCCACAGCATCGAGCAAATACTCTTTGTCTGTGTGAGCCGTTATCATAACAACAGGAGTCTTCATGTCAACCTGTCTTACTTTTTTAACAAACTCTATGCCATCCATTTTCGGCATGTGAATATCGCTAAATATAATATCGGGCTTTTTCTCTTCATAGAGAGAAAAAGCCTCTTCTCCATCGCCTGCTTCATAAACTTCTTTGGCATAGTAGCGAAGAGAATCAGCTATGTTTTTTCTGATTCCCTCTTCATCTTCTGCATAAAGAATAGTTAAGTTTTGTAGTTTTGCTAAAAGTTCTTTTTGCACTACTAACTCCTCTTAGTCAATTCTACTTATTTTTGCTCAGGGTAAAAACCATTGCTTGCATTTGCTTTTAGAAATCTCGATAAATACTCTGTCTCATCTTCATAAAGCTGAGCAAAACCACTCATAGTTTGAAGGATTGCATCCCACTCAAGCATTGTATGCGATTGTGGCTTATAAGCTCCATGACACTGAGTACACATCTCATAAAAGAACTCTTCATGCTCTTCCCAGATCTCAGCTGGAACTTCTGAGAGGTAACCTTTTTCTATAACAGCTTGAACTTTAACTACTTGTCCTTCGTCTGCAAAACTACCCTCTTTTTTTGTTGCCATTAAAAGAGATTTTGTTTTGCCAGTATAAAGTTTATCTCCAAATGCCATACCAGAAAACTCTACTAAAACATTTTTGTCATCTACTTTTTTAAGCACCTTAACGGGAGTACCTATGAAGATGCTCCCCTCTTTGTTGTCGATCTTTATTTTAGCAGTTTGAAAAATAAATATATCACTCGCAGCTAAAGCACTCAGAGATCCAACCATAAACAGACTTATAAATAATTTTCCTAAAACACTTTTCATTCTATGCTCCTTGAATTTTTGGTGGGTTGTATGCCACATTAGGACTAACTACACCTGCTTTTCTTATAGAAACTAGTGTAGAGTTTGCTGTTGTTGCACTTGCCATTTGTGATGTAGGTCTTGAAGAAGTAAGTAGATTTACTTGTCCAGAGTTACATCTTGTGTTATCTTTTGTGCTATCTTCTGGAGAGTACCAAGCACCCTCTTCAATTGCTACAACTCCATCTCTAATAGTCTTAGTTACAACAACACCAGCTAAAATGCTACCTCTGTCATTATAAACTTCTACTATTTCGCCATCTCTAACACCAAACTTTTTAGCATCGTTTGGAGAGACTCTTATAGGCTCACGACCTTGAACTTTATGAGCATTTTGTACCCAAGTATTGTCCATTTGAGTATGGATTCTATATGTTGGGTGTGGAGAAACTAAGTGAAGTGGATACTTCTTTAGTAGTTTACTATTTCCTAACCACTCTGTTGGCTCAAACCACATTGGATGACCTTTAAACTCTTTGTAGTTATAACTTGCAAACTGCTCAGAGTAGATCTGGATCTTTCCAGTCTCTGTCTTTAGTGCGTTTGCTACTGGATCTGCTCTAAACGCTGAGTGTCTTACATACTTTCTAGCCTCATCTGGGATCTCATAATGAACACTTCCTTTATCCCAAAACTCTTCAAAAGTGATATTCATCTCTCTTCTTGCATAAGACTTTGAGTAAAGTCCTTCTAACCAATCTTTTGCAGTTCTATCTCTTGTGTACTTCTTCTCTGTACCAAATCTTTTTGCTAAAAGTGTAAAGATCTCGTAGTCGTCTTTTGACTCGTATCTTGGTGGTACTATCTGCTTCATTGCGTAAATTCTATCGTTTGAGTATGACATTCCAGAAGCTATATCATCTCTTTCCATTGTAGTAGTTGCTGGAAAAACAATATCTGCCATCTTAGCAGTTGGTGTCCACCATGGTTCCATTACAACTACAGTATCTAGTTTTCTCATCGCTTCTATTAGCTCGTTTGTGTTTGGTTGATGACCTATTGGAGATCCACCCGCACTAAGCATAAACTCAACTTTTGGATAAGTAATAACCTTACCTTTGTATGTAACTTTTTGTCCAGGTTTGTTTATAAGATCACTCATTCTTGAAGCTGGAATAGCAAGACTAACCTCTCCACCCTTTCCTTGACTTATACCACCAACAGTTCTCTTTCCAGAAGCCGCGTCTCCGCCACCCTCGTAGTGCATAGAAAAACCAAAACCACCACCAGCAAGTCCTATTTGACCTATCATTGATGCTAAAGTAATTATACTCCAATCTACCTGCTCGCCATATTCAGCTCTTTGCATTGCCCAGTTTCCAGCTATCATAGTTCTGTTTGAGACCATAGTATCGGCTAAATATTCAATAGTTTTTGCAGGAATTTCTGTTAGTTTTTCAGCCCATTTAGCAGTTTTTTCAATTCCATCTGTTTTACCTAAAAGGTATGGTAAAAATTTGTCAAATCCGTGAGTATATTTCTCAATAAACTCTTTGTCATATTTACCAGTTTTGTATAGGTAATGCATCATAGCCATCATCATAGCTACATCAGAACCAGGTCTGATCTTGATCCACTCTGCGTTAAACTCTTGACCTGAAATAGTATAAATAGGATCAATTAAAATAACTTTAATTCCCGCTTTTTTATACTCTTCATAAGCGTCGTAACATCTATGGTTTGGTACAGAATACCCTGCTCTTTGAGTTTTGTATGGATCTGCTCCCCATAAAACTAATACTTTTGTATTTGCAATGATCTGCTCATGTGCAGTTTGAATAGAGTAAACTTCCATATCTCCAACAATAGCTGGGTTTGTAGGACCTGCCGCACCATTTGAGTACTCGCCTGCAGTTCCTACTGCTCCACCAATTTGGTTGAAAAATCTACCAGCTAAAACATTTGGCTTAAAAGCACCTGGAATTGACCAACCACCATAAGATGCGTTATAAAGTGCTTCGTTTCCACCTTTTTTCTGAGCTCTTTTAATAGCGTCAGCAGCAAGATCTAGGGCTGTGTCCCATGAAACTCTAACAAACTCTTCTTTTCCTCTTAAGTCTCCGCGACCTTTACCCTCTAAGTAAGACTTTCTTACAACTGGGTACTTTACTCTTGAGTTTGAGCTATTTCTATCTGCTAAACCTTTTACTATTACTGTAGGGTTCGCATCTGAATCTAGTTGAGATGTTATATCTACAATTTTACCATCTCTAACATGAGCGTAAAAAGCACCAAAGTGAGAAGCACTTGGAATTTTTACTGTTCTAGATTCTAGTATATTTGCAGCTCCAACTGAACTTAAAGCTCCACTGACAGTCAGTGCTGCAGATCCTGCTACACCTTTTCTTAAAAAATCTCTTCTTGAAGTATCCATAATCTATTTCCTTCTAGCTTGTGTTTGAAAAATTGTAACTATTAATAATAGCAAAAAAATCGAATGACTATATATTCTATTCGACTATTTTGCTATTAAAATCCATTATCATTCTAATATTAAAAAGTTTAAAGGATGAGATTATGAAAAAAACTAGTTTAAGTTTAGTAGCATGTATTGCTATAGCGGTTAGTTCAGTTGGAGCTGCCGAGTTTGATGAAGCTATTACAAATGGTAAGCTAAGTGGAGATGCGACTGTTACTTATGAGATGCGAGACTCTAAAAAAGGTTTAGATGATTACTATAGAAGTGGTGCTTACTCAGTTGGTTCGGCAGAGCTTATATACAAAACTGCAGATTTTTATAACTTCAACCTTGCATTTGGTATGAGGGGTTATAAGGTAATTTGGGAAGCTCACGATGACACTATAAGTGGTTATGGAGAGGGTAAAGGTGATGCGAGCTCAAGATTTTGGAATATTGATGGCGGAGATATAGCTGTTACTACAAATGCTTACATCGGATATGATACAGACAAGATCAAGTTTAAAGCTGGTCGTCAGGAGCTTGAGACTGAGTGGT
>Ga0265293_10002452_pt1 | contig 37246 bp, 28 predicted proteins | sample Munlanlewell138R_FD_192505 | JGI IMG/M metagenome (GOLD analysis project Ga0265293, IMG submission 192505) | Leachate microbial communities from a municipal landfill in Southern Ontario, Canada - Leachate well 138R | ecosystem: Engineered > Solid waste > Landfill > Unclassified | place: Canada... | reverse complement strand
TTAAAAAAATGACAATGCCTTTTTCCGCCAACTTTGTCATTTTCAATTAAATTAGCTATTAAAACCTGCAGTTAATCTTGCATTTATGTTATTGTATTAATACTGGAATTTACTTTTGCAATTTACCCTTTTTTTAAAGGCTTTTTAAAGGTAAGAAGCCTTGCTGTATTGTAATATACTCTAAACAAGCTTTGGGCCCATTTTTTATACATTATTTTCTTAGAAATATTGTTGTAAATGTGGCTTATCATTTGGGTTGGTTCATTACCTAATAATAGATAAGGAATCTTTTTTTCTCTTAAAGTTTCAAGAAAGAGGGCATAGGCTGGAAAAGGACATATGCAAGGATTGTTATTTAATTCCATAGATCTTTTGTATATAAGTGACTCATCTTGTTTGTTTAAGGATTTATTTATAAATACAGTATCTTTTAAAATGCCTTTAGCTGATTCAATATTTTCTTTTGAATAGTTTGAAAAGAAGGGATAATTCCATGTCAATACAAGTGGATTAAGCTTAAGGTCAATGATTAAATGATTTAAAAGAAAAGAAGAATCCTTACCACCAGTATAAAAGAGGGCAAGATCAAAGTTACCAGCTTTATTTTTAGGAATTGTTGTAAGAGTAGGTAGGACTGAATGGATTTTTTTTAAGCTTTTAAAATTACTACATATTGGACATAGTTCTTTTTCGTCTAACTCTAACCCAGGTATTATATAGTCATTAGCTGAACAATGAATACAATAGTTAGCTTGGTCCAAAGAGTCAGGGTATACATTTAAATCCTTTATATCTACAATTATCTTTTCTTTTATAAGTTTATTTATTTGAAGCCTTGCATTTATACTCTTTATTTCTTTTAAGCTTTTAATTTCACTAAATGAATCTAAATTAAATAAAGCCTCTTTAGTTTTCATGCTAATCTTTATTTTGTTTTTAAAGGTATTAGGTTTTTTCCTAAGACCATAATAAATTAAGTAATTATTATCAATTTTCCAGTGATTTTGTAAAACAAGCTTCATTTATTAATATCCTTCATTTGTTTTGAATCTAAATATTCTTCTATTATCTTAATTCTATCTGCTCTTTTTCTCATTAATTCAATTTCATATCTGCTTTTTAAAGAGGTTATGCATAAATCATATCCCTCCCATGAAATTTTTTCATATGGAATTTTAAGATTTTCTACATTCATTTTTTCATCTGATGCTATATCCACAGAAGCTCCATCAATAATCAGTTTGCCAAAATATCTTATAATCCAAGCCCCTTTATTATCACCTAAAGGTTCAATAGCATAGTTAAATGTCAAATCTTTTACTTTATAGAAGTCTTTTGTATGAACCACTATGTCAATATCATTGGGAATAATGTTAAGGCCAAGAAGAGCCTCGCTTACACTGCCAGTTATCCAATATTCAATTTGATTGTCCTTAAAGATCTTTGCTAGAAATAGTAAAACACTTTTCCAATCAAAAACTTGCTCAATCCAAGCTTTTCCATGCTTTGAGAAGTTATTTATAATTATTTCTTTATATTTCTTGTCTAAATACCAAGCATCATCCCAGTTTGTATCCAAAGGATAGGATTTTATGAATTTATTAGGCTCAGTTTTTGTCCAAAAGGGATCATCCTTTAGTTTTTCATACACTCTACCTTCTGGATTCTCAACACAGTAGACAAATTGTGAATTGTTTTCATAAATATAGAATTCCATGGTTATCTTATCTTTCTATCTTTTTCCCATTTTCATACCAATCATATATTTACTTAGATGTAAATACAAGTTTAAATTAAATGTGGATGTCTTTTGTAGAGCTATTTGAAATTGTTAAGATAAAAAAAGCCGATTATCTCATTAATCGACTATGGTACCGGCGGTGGGACTTGAACCCACATATAGTTGCCTATACTGGATTTTGAATCCAGCGCGTCTGCCATTTCGCCACACCGGCCAACTTCGTGTTTATATTAACAAAATATGGGACTGTGTGCAACAACTTTATTTAAAATGATATAATTAACTTAAATAAAGAAATTCTTAGATTTGAGAGGATTAAAATGAACTATGATATAGTGAAAAACTACACATTACTCTGTGACTTTTATGAATTAACCATGGCCAATGGATATTATAAATCTGGTCTAAAGGATAAGATTTGCTACTTCGATATGTTTTTTAGATCTAATCCTGACAAGGGAGGATTTGCCATAGCTTGTGGTTTAGACCAAGTGATTGAATATATTAACAATCTTTCTTTTTCTCAAGAAGATATAGATTTTTTAAGAAGTAAGAAAATATTTGATGAAGAGTTTTTAGAATACTTAAAAGATTTCAAATTTACCGGGGATATGTATGCGGTTCCTGAAGGTACTGTAATTTTTCCTAATGAACCAATTATCACAGTAAAGGCCAAGGCCATTGAGGCTCAAATTGTGGAAACCTTTATTTTATTGACCATAAACCATCAATCATTAATTGCAACAAAGGCTAATAGGATTGTAAGAGCTGCTAAAGATAGAACTGTTTTGGAGTTTGGAGCTAGAAGAGCCCAAGGACCAGCTGCATCTGTTTTAGGAGCAAGGGCTGCCTATATTGGTGGGGCAGGTGGAACTTCATGTACTTTAGCTGAAAAAATGTACAATGTTCCAGCAGGTGGTACCATGGCTCACTCTTGGGTTCAAATGTTTCCTACTGAGTATGAAGCCTTTTATAGTTATGCTTCTCAATACCCTAAAAGCTGTACCTTACTAGTAGATACCTATAATGTACTTAAAAGTGGAGTTCCCAATGCTATTCGTGTATTTAAAGAATTAGGAATTAATGATGGTGCCATTAGATTGGATTCAGGAGATATAACTTATCTGTCAAAAAAATCTAGAGAAATGTTGGACCAAGCAGGTTTGACAGATTGTAAAATAGTGGCTTCGAATTCATTAGATGAATATATTATTAGGGATATCTTGCATCAAGGGGCAGAATTAGACTTGTTTGGAGTTGGTGAAAGACTCATAACTTCAAAAAGTGATCCTGTTTTTGGTGGTGTATACAAGTTGGTTGCTACTGAAGAAGAGGGAGAAGTTGTTCCTAAGATAAAGATTTCTGAGAATCCAACAAAAATAACAACACCTCACTTTAAAAAGGTTTATAGAATATATTGTAAAGATACACTAAAGGCAGAAGCTGACTTAATTTGTGTTCATGATGAAGTAATCGATGAGAGTAAACCTTTGACAATCTTTGACCCTGACTATACTTGGAAGAGAAAGACCTTTGATAATTTTAAATTGAAAGAGCTTCTTGTTCCAGTCTACAAAGATGGTAAGTGTATATATGATAGACCAGATATTGAAACTATACGCCAGTATTGTAAAGACCAAGTAGAAGAGCAGTGGAGTGAGGTTAAGCGTTTTGAAAATCCCCATAACTATTATGTAGACCTTTCTCAAAAACTTTGGGATATTAAGTATGAAATGTTAAGTAGAGATTGACCACAAGGCTTTTTATTATATAATTGACCAATGTAGAATGGAAGGACGGTAGGAATTGGTGAAATTTATAATTATTGCCATATTTATTTTGTTGCAAGTCGCAATTGGGGTTTATAGTTCAAAAAGAATAAAAAATGTAGATGACTTCCTTTTGGGAGGAAGAAATATGGGACCATGGCTTTCTTCTTTAGCTTATGGTACCACATATTTTTCTGCAGTTATTTTCATAGGCTATGCAGGGGGCATAGGCTGGGAGATGGGTTTATCTGCAATTTGGATAGGCATTGGTAATGCACTTTTTGGAAGTTATTTAGCTTGGAAGGTTTTAGCCAGAAGGACAAACAAGATAACAAAAGAGCTAAATGCAAAAACTATGCCTGAGTTTTTTCAAAAAAGATACAGCTCAGATTTACTCAAGATTTTATCTGCACTTTTAACCTTTATATTTTTAGTACCCTATACAGCCTCAGTGTATAAGGGCTTGGGACATCTATTTGCAAAGCTCTTTTCTGGCTTATTGACCATTGATCAAGCTTACATAGTTTCTGTACTTATTATGGCTGTCTTTACTCTTTTTTATTTGGTTTTAGGAGGCTATATTGCTACAGCTTGGAATAATTTAATACAAGGTATTGTAATGATTGTTGGTACAGTACTAATTGTGTACTTTGTGGTATCTTCATCCAAGGTGATGGGAGTTAGTAGTGGCTTAGCTGCTTTAAATGAGGTTAAGGCTGGCCTTGGCAGTTTAACTGGGCCAAATCCCATTAAATTATTATCTTTGGTTCTTTTGACCAGTTTTGGTGTTTGGGGACTTCCTCAAATGATTCACAAGTTTTATACAGTAAGAGATGAAAATGCCATTAAAAAAGGAACTATTATAGCAACTATCTTTGCTTTAATAATAGGTGTTGGTGCATATTTTACAGGAGCTTTTGGTAATTTGTTCTTTAGTGAAATTCCTCAAGGTGGAGTGGATATAATAGTACCTGAAATGCTGTTTTCAGTTTTACCAGACATTATTTTAGGAATTTTTGTAACACTAATACTATCAGCTTCTATGTCCACCTTATCATCTTTAGTACTTGTCTCAGCATCATCTATAACTGTAGACTTCTTAAAGGGTTATGTTAAAAAGGATTTAGATGAAAAGAAGCAAATCTTTCTATTAAGAGTCTTTTGTGTTGTTTTTGTTGTAGTATCTGTAGTTATAGCTTTAACCAATAACAATACCATTGTTACTTTAATGAATTTATCTTGGGGAACCTTAGCAGGATCTTTTTTAGGCCCCTATCTCTTGGGCTTATACAATAAAAAAACAGATAAAAGAGCAGCACTACTAGGAATGATTTCTGGCTTTACAACAATGCTTGTCCTTGTTATTATAAACGGTATGACTTACTCAACCATTGCAGGTTCTATTGCTATGTTAGTGTCAGTAACTATGACCTTAGTAGGAACTTATGTCTTTGGTTGGAGTAAAAATTTAAAAGAGGAGAAATTAGATGAAAGAATTGTTGCTGGCAAATGATGCGGTAGCAAGAGGATTATATGAGGCCGGAGTGAAGGTTGTTTCTTCTTATCCTGGAACACCTAGTACAGAGATCACTCAAGCGGCAGCTAGATATAAAGAAATAGATACAGAATGGGCACCTAATGAAAAGGTTGCTTTAGAGGTTGCCTCTGGTGCTGCTATTGCAGGTGCAAGAGCATTTTCAGCAATGAAGCATGTTGGCTTAAACGTAGCAGCAGATCCCTTATTTACCATGTCATATATTGGTGTTAATGGGGGATTGGTTATAGCTGTTGCAGATGACCCAGCCATGCATTCATCACAAAATGAGCAAGATTCTAGATATTATGCAAAAGCTGCTAAAATAATGATGCTGGAACCTTCAGATTCTCAAGAAGCTAAAGACTTTACTGTAAAAGCCTTTTCTTTATCTGAGCAATTTGATAGTCCTATTTTATTAAGACTGACAACTAGAGTTAGCCATTCTCAAAGTATAACTACCTTGAAGGATCCTCAAGAAATTGTTTTAAAAGATTATAAAAAGAATCCTTCTAAAAATGTCATGATGCCAGCTATGGCTAGAGTAAGACATGAAATTGTAGAAGAAAGAATAAAAAAGCAAGAAGAATGGTCTTATGCCAGTGATTTAAACAAGATGGTTATTAAAGATGAAAAAGTAGGCTTTATTTCATCTGGAATAGCCTTTCAATATGCACAAGAAGCACTACCTAATGCTTCATATTTAAAATTGGGTGTAGTTTATCCTTTAAGTAAAAAGCATTTGTTAGACTTTGCTAGTAAGGTAGAAAAGATTTATGTAATAGAAGAACTAGAACCTATTATAGAAACTGCTTGCAAAGCTTTAGGAATTTCAGTTATTGGTAAGGATAAATTACCTGTAACAGGAGAGTATTCTGTTGATTTGTTGAGAAAAAACCTTCTAGGAATGGATAGCTTTAACTACTTAGAAGACTTTGATTATTCAACAGTTCCAGTTAGACCACCTGTAATGTGTGTAGGTTGTCCTCACAGAGGTCTTTTCTACGCTTTAAAACGTTTAAATTTAACAGTTACTGGAGATATAGGTTGTTACACTCTAGCTGCTTTAGAGCCCTTATCTGCCATGGATACATCTATTTGTATGGGAGCTGGAGTATCGGCTCTCCATGGTTTTAACAAGGCAAGAGGGAATGCTGCTATGAAAAAGACTGTAGGTGTCATTGGAGACTCAACCTTTGTTCATTCTGGAATTACTGGCTTAATAAATATAGTGTATAACAAGGGAGTTGGAACAGTAATTGTTTTGGATAACTCCATAACAGGAATGACTGGACACCAAAACAATCCTTTAAATGGCTTAGACCTTTTTGGAAATCCTGCCAAGCAAGTAGACTTAGAAATGCTGGCAAAAAGTATAGGCATTGAAAGAATTTCTGTAATTGATCCTTTTGACATAAAAGAGACTATGAGAGTTATTAAAGAAGAAGTGGAACAAGATGAACCTTCTTTAATTATTGCGAGAAGACCTTGTGCTCTTTTAAAAACAGTTAAATATACTGGTAAGGTCTTTGTAGATAGAGAAAAGTGCACTAAATGCAAGGTATGTATGAGAATAGGGTGTCCAGCAATTTCTTTCAAAAATGGACAGATAGAAATAGATGAATCACAGTGTAATGGTTGTGGACTTTGTATAAATGTTTGTGCCTTTGGTGCTTTAGTTAAAAAGGAGGAAGGCCAATGATTAAATCAATAGTTATTGCTGGAGTAGGTGGACAAGGTACTCTTTTAGCTTCTAGGCTTATAGGTAAGGCTGCCTTAGCTATGGATTACGATGTAAAAATATCTGAAGTACATGGTATGGCACAAAGAGGTGGCTCTGTTATAACTTATGTTAGATATGGGGATGAAAGTATTAAATCACCAATAATTCCCCTAGGAGAAGCAGATATTCTTATTGCCTTTGAGCAATTGGAAGCCTTAAGGTGGACAAAGTATTTGAAAAAAGGTGGCCTTTTACTTAGTAGCAGTCAAAGAATTGACCCAATGCCAGTCATTACGGGAAAAATGGAATATCCAGAGGGTATTGGGCCTTTGTTGTGCCAAACAGCTGAAAATATGTGTTTTATTGGTGCCTATGATTTAGCAGTCAAAGCAGGTTCTCCCAAAATGGTGAATACTGTATTAATAGGTAGAGCAGCAAGGTTTTTAGACATTGATAAAGATATCTGGCTAGAGGTTGTAAAAACTACAGTACCTAAAGCATTTATTGATATGAACTTAAACGCTTTTGAAGCAGGATACAACTTTTGATTAATAGAAAAAATAGATAAATTTTAACAGGTTACTTTGTGTAACCTGTTTGCCATATTAAGCCCTATGTTATATAATACAGGTTAATGTAAATTTGCTAATGTTGAGGTAATATGAATATCATTGGAAAAGAAAGAGCACTTGAAGAAAATAGATTGTCTGAGGCATTTGAAAAACTTTCAAAAAGAATTAGTGACCTAGAAACCTCTTTACAAACTAGTGCAGAGCGTCTAAAAAAAAGTAATGAACAGATGTGGGAAAGTGGAAAAAGAAGTTTGGTTGACTTTTCTGATGCTATAGAAAACATGTCATATTTAGATAATATAAAATTAGATTTTTTTGAAGTGGAAATGACCAAAAAAGAGCTAAACAGAATGCGTCTTTTACATAGAGATATGTATTTTGGAAGAATTGACTTTCAAGAAGAAGATTATCCAGAACTAGAAAAGATATATATTGGCAAATTCTCTTTTACAGATGATGAAGGACAATATTTAGTCTTTGACTGGAGAGCAAATATTTGCTCCTTGTTTTATGAAAATGAATTAGGACAAGTCTCTTATGAAGCTCCAGGGGGCATGATTCAAGGAGAGATGTCTAAAAAAAGGCAATATGAAATTTTTTATGAAGAAATTTTGTCAATGTTTGATTCTTCTGTCATGATTGACGACAGTATCCTAAAAGACATTTTAAGCAAGTCTAAAGATTCCAGAATGAGTAACATTGTGGAAACAATTCAAAAAGAACAAAACCAAGCCATAAGAAGTACCTATTCAACTATTATTGTTAAGGGTCCTGCAGGCTGTGGAAAGACATCCATTGCAATGCACAGGGCAGCTTGGTTAATGTACAAATACAAAAACGAATTAAGAAATAATCAGATTTTAATCTTTTCACCTAATGAAACCTTTAATGACTATATATCAGAGGTTTTACCAGAGCTAGGTGAAGAAAATATTAATATGTCCACCTTTCAAAACCTAGCATATGAAATATTAGGAAGAAAAAAAGTCCTCATATCTAAGTATGTGGAACTAGAAGATACTCTTTTGAAAAATGAATATATAAATAAAGAAGATTTAGTGGAAAAATATTCTGTGCGATTTGCAGATAAACTAAAAGATTATGCAAACTATATATCTAATAAAAGATATGACTTTAAAGACTTCTATATAGATGACAATATAGTCATGTCAAAAAGAGAATTGGAAAAGCTGTTTTATGAAGAATATTCTTCCAATCAGGTTACAACCAGGCTTTCAAAGATAAAAAATATTCTTAATGAAAGAATAAAACCATATATAAGAGCTTTAAGAAAAGAATATGTAGAAGATGTTAAGAACAACCATGTAGATATGGCCCAAGGATTTTTGGATCTAAGAACAAAAACTGGCCATATTTATAGGCAAATCGATTTAGCTATTGGTACAGACTATGAAAATATATATGCAGGTTTCTTAGAAAGTGCCTACTCTAAGGAAATGTCAGAAAGATTTTTGGACCGTTTCTTTAAAGGATTCATTTATGCAGAGGATGTTGCTCCTTTAATATATCTAAGGATTCTTTTTGGAGAAAGGTATGCCTTTAATAATAATATTCGTCATTTAATAATTGACGAGATTCAAGATTACTCATATTTAGAAAAATTGATTATTAAGAAACTTTTTTATAACTGCCATATGACCTTATTAGGGGATATTAATCAAAAAATTAACTACTATGTAGAGGATGTAAAAGAAGATACTCTATTTGAAAATGCTAACATTATTAAATTAAATAAAAGTTATAGGTCCACCTATCAAATTGCAAAGTTTTGCAATAATCTTTTAAAGGATAACCTGGAAATAGAATATTTTAACAGACAGGGTAGAGAGCCTGAGCTAATAAGTACAGAAGGCAGAGGCTGCGATTTAGAATTTATAGCTGATATTATAAAGAAAAAGGCTGAAACCTATAAAAAAATGGGATATAAATCTTTGGCAGTTATTACTAGAACCGATAGTTTCTCTAAAAAACTACAACCCTATTTAAAAGATGCTAATATAAATAGAATCACAGAAAGAAGCACATCATATACTAAAGGCAGAATTTTATTGCCCTCCTACTTAGCTAAAGGTTTAGAGTTTGATGCTGTCATTGTTGTAGACTGCAAAGAAGATAGCTTTGATAAGGATGTAGAATTAAATCTCTACTACACTGCCTGTACTAGAGCTCTTCATGAATTATGTGTAATAGCTTAAATTAAAGAATAGTAGTACAAAAATTGTAAATATCTTTCATAACTATATCATTGCCTTTTTCATTAAGGCATTCATGTCTATAGTTTTCATAGATTTTTAAACTTACATTTTTAATACCTGCCCCTTTTAATCTTTCACTAAGACTTGTAGGACCTTTTCCATTTGCTCCTACAGGATCTTTGGAGCCTGCAAATAGGTAGATGGGAAGATCTTTAGGAATCTTTTCAATATTTTCTGGTCTATAGATATGACCAAAGGCTTGAAATAGATCGTGGAAAAGACCAACAGTTGGCACAAAGCCACAAAGAGGATCTTTTACATATAAATCAACCTCTTCATCATCTGTTGAAAGCCAATCAAATTCTGTCCTGTTTGGAGCAAATTGCTTGTTGAATTGTCCAAAGGAGAGTGTGTTTAAAAGTTTTGATTTTTTATCTCTACCAACAAAGAACTTTTGCATTTTAGCCAGCCCTATAGCAACTTTTAATAGTAGATAAGCTTGCTTATCATTGGTTCCAGAAAGGATACAAGCATCAACATCACTATACTTTTGTATATAGGCTAAAGAGATAAAAGAGCCCATACTGTGGCCAAAAAGAATAACCTTTTTTTCAGGATTATCCTTTTTAGCATGCTGAACTAAGGTGTTTAGATTATCTACACAGGTATTAAAGCCATCTTCTTTCCAAACACCTAAGTCTTTGGTAAAGGAGCCTTGGCCTGGATGATCTATACAGTATAGTTGCACATTATGATTTTTCAAAAACTCTGATAAGCGATAATAACGCATAGCATGTTCAGCAAGTCCAGTTGCTGCAACAAAAACAAAATCAGGGTTTTCAACTAAATGGGGTTTGTAGGCAAAGAAGGTCTGATTCTTTCTAATAAGAGAAATAAAGTCTTTTTTCATTTGTCACCTCGTCGTGCCTTTATTATATCATGATGTTTTGTAATAACATATATCAATTGATTTTTTACTTATCAAAGAGTAAAATACTATAAAACGGAGGTAAGAGGATTGAAGGTTTGGGATAAGATTGAGAGCATTTCATCTGATGAGATGCGCAGCATTCAAGATACAAGGCTGGTTGAGACAGTTTCATTTGTTTATGACAATGTAAAATATTATAAAGATAAAATGGATAAAATAGGTTTATTGCCTCAAGATATAAAGGGTTGTGATGATTTATACAAGCTTCCTTTTACGACAAAAGAGGACTTAAGAGACTCCTATCCATATGGTCTTATTGCAGTACCTATGGAAGATATAGTTAGAGTACATGCATCATCTGGAACAACAGGAAAAAGAATAGTGGTTGCTTATACACAAGAAGATATAGATACCTGGTCAGAGGTTATGGCTAGGTCCTTTGCTAGAATAGGTGTAGATAAAAAAGATATAATACATGTTGCTTATGGTTATGGTTTGTTTACAGGTGGTCTTGGTGCTCATTATGGTGCAGAAAGACTAGGTGCTACAGTTATTCCCATATCTGGTGGAAATAGTAGAAGACAGGTTGAGTTTTTAAAGGATTTACAAGCAACTGTAATAGCCTGTACTCCTTCATACATGCTACATTTATATGAGGTCTTACTTGAATCTGGTTTAACTCTAGATGATATTTCATTAAAAGCAGGTCTATTTGGAGCAGAACCCTGGTCTAATAACATGAGAAAGGAAATTGAATCTCTTTTAGGTATTAAAGCCTATGATATATATGGCTTAAGTGAAATTACTGGCCCTGGTGTTTCTTCAGAATGCATTATGCAAAATGGATTGCACATTAATGAAGACTGCTATTTACCTGAAATAATTGATACAGAAACTTTAGACCCTTTGGGTTATAATAAGGATGGAGAAATTGTCTTTACAACCATTAAGAAAAAAGGAATGCCCTTAATAAGGTACAGAACAAAAGATATAACAAAACTTTTCAAAGATGACTGTGGGTGCGGTAGAACCTTGGTTAAAATGGAAAGAGTTACTGGTCGTACCGATGACATGTTAATTATTAGGGGAGTTAATGTATTTCCATCTCAAATTGAAAGTGTCCTTTTGGAGTTTAGCCATGTTACTCCTAATTATCAATTGATTGTAGACAGAATAAACATGATGGATGTCTTGCAGGTTAATGTGGAGATGGGTCCTGAACTTTTTTCTGATGAAGTTAGAAAAATCGAAGGATTTGAAAGAAACATTAGAGGAGCAATCCAAAGCGTTTTAGGCATTTCTGCTACTGTTAAACTGGTTGAGCCTAAGTCTTTAGAAAGAAGTGAAGGAAAGGCTGTAAGAATCATAGATAAAAGAAAATTTTAAGGAGGATTTAAATGCTAACCAAACAAATATCAATTTTTTTGGAAAATAAAGAGGGTAGACTAGCCCAGCTGACGTCAATCCTCGCAAAATCAAACATAAATATCAATGCTTTAACCATAGCTGATACTTCAGATTTTGGAATTCTTCGCATAATTGTGGACGACACAAAAAAGGCTGAGGATCTTTTAAAAGAAAATGGCTTTTTGGTAAGTGTTACAGATGTTATAGCTCTTGATATAGAGGATAAACCTGGCGGCATATCAAAACCTCTCAATAGGCTTTATGCAGAAGGAATTTCTGTAGAGTATATATACGCTTTTTTATCAAAAAAGGAAAATACTGCCCATGTAATTATTAAGGTAGATCAAAATGATAAGGCTTTGGATATCTTGAAGAATAATGGTTTCAAAAGTACGGCTACAGTATGAAAGCAGAGATTATTTCAGTAGGAACAGAACTTTTAATGGGGCAAATTGTCAATACAGACTCTGCCTATCTTTCAGCTAAATTACCAGAGTGTGGAGTTTACACCCTTTTTCATACAACAGTAGGAGATAACATGACAAGGTTGCAAGAGGCTATAGAAATTGCTCTTGATAGGGTTGACTTAGTCTTTCTTACAGGAGGCCTTGGTCCAACCCAAGATGATATTACAAAAGAAGCTCTTTCTAAGGTCTTGGATTTAGAATTGGTCTATCACGATTCAATAATGAAAAGTATTGAAAAATATTTTACTAGATTAAAGTTGGAAAATAGAAAAGTTCATATGGCCGAAAATAACAAAAAGCAAGCCTATTATCCTAAAGGCTCTATAATCCTATTTAACCATAGGGGAACTGCCCCTGGCTCCATAACAGAAACCATATGGAATAATGATAAAAAGACCATTGTGATGCTTCCTGGACCACCTCATGAACTACAGGGTATTTTTGAAGATTATTTAATTGACTATTTTTTAAAAAAGAATAATGAGAGTCTTAAATCTGTTTATTTAAGACTTTTTGGTATAGGGGAATCTGCAATGGAAGAAATTATTACAGACTTAATTGAAAAGCAAGAAAACCCTACAATTGCCCCTTATGCAAAGCCTGGAGAGGTTACCCTTAGAGTAACAGCCAGGTATTCAAAAGAAGAGGATAATGCAGATCTAATACTAAAACCTCTATTAGATACCCTATATGAAAGACTAGGAGACTATATTTATTCGGATAAGAATCAAGAATTAAAAGAAGTTGTAGCTAATTTGCTCATAGAAAGAGATTTGAAATTAAGTTTAGCTGAGTCCTGTACAGGGGGACTTTTATCAGCAGAGCTTACAGATGTTCCAGGGGTCTCTCAGGTTTATCTAGGATCTGTTACAGCATATTCCAATGATATTAAAGCAAATGTTTTAAAAGTAAAAAAAGAAAGCTTGGATAAACATGGAGCAGTAAGCTCACAAGTAGCCACAGAGATGGCAAAAGGCATTTTATCTCTATATAATTCAGATATTGGTATTTCAATTACAGGAATAGCAGGTCCTGGGGGAGCAACAAAGAATAAGCCTTTAGGTTTAGTCTATATATGCTTGAGTGATAAAAAAGATTATGAAGTGCACAAATTTGTTTTTAATGGAAATAGAGATAGAGTAAGGCGTTTTGCTAGCTTACATGCCTTGAACATATTAAGAAAATATTTACTCAAGAAAGGTTAGAAATTGAAGGAAATAAAATTTAAAAGCACTGTGTTTTTAATTATGCTCTCAGTTTTATTAAGTAGGGTCTTAGGTTTTGTAAGAACAGCCTTGATACCTGTAAAAATGGGGGGCCTTTCAAGTGTTACAGATGCTTACACAGCAGCCTTTCAAATACCTGATCTTATGTATTCATTATTGGTAGGAGGGGCAATTGCTTCTTCTTTAATTCCAGTCCTTGCAGGTTATGTATCTAAGGGTAAAGAAAAAGAAGGCTGGAAACCCATAAGCTCTTTTATGAACCTAATAGCCATATTAATGTTACTTGTAGTTATATTAGGCATAATATTTGCAGAGCCCCTTGTTAAAATGATGGTCTCCGGCTATGACCAAGTAACCTTGGGCTTAACTGTGGAGTTAACAAGAATCCTTATCCCCATAGCATTTTTTATGATGTTGGCAGGCTTATGTAATGGAATAATGAATTCATACAATGAGTTTGCTGTACCAGCTTTTGGCCCAGTTTTATATAACTTTATATCTATATTGAGTATAGCTTTTTTTAGTAACAGTAATGCAGATGACAATTATGGGGTAAAAAAGGTTGTAATTGGTATATTGGTATGTGCTATTATTTATTTTGTTTTCCAATTTACCTTTAGCTTAAAGCATTTTAAGAATAATTATCAGCCCATTATTGCATACAAGGAAGAGGATTTTAAACTTCTTTTAACCTTGGCCTTACCATCACTTTTAACCTCCTTGTTAGGACAAGTGACCTTAGTAATATCTAGATACTTTACCGCCTTTTTTGATACAGGCTCGGTCTCAGCCCTAGAACTAGTGAACAAGACCTGGCAGATGCCCCTGGGGATAATTGCACAAGCCATTGGTATAGCAATGCTGCCTTCTTTAGCAGCAATTTATGAGAAAAATCAATTAAAAGAAGCAGTCTTTAAAATTAATGCATCCTTGAAGTTGGTTCTATTCTTGTCCATTCCTTCAGCTGTGGGCTTGTCGGTTTTGAGCAAGTCTTTAATTCAGGTATTATTTAACTTTGGCACCATTGACCACAGTGGGATTATTTTATCTGCTAATTTACTTATTGGATATTCCCTGGGCCTTGTTATGCAAAGCATTATCACCATATTGAACAGGGTATACTTTTCCACTAAAAACTCTATAATTCCTTTTTGGGCCAGTGTTATTGGTCTAGTATTGAATTACTTATTTACCTATGCACTTTTAAACCTAACATCTTTAGGAATATTGAGTATTCCCTTAGCCTATTCTTTATCTGTGTCTGTAAATGTAGTATTTTTGTTATTGCTCTTTGGAACCAGGATAAAGACCTATACTTTCAAAGATAACTTTCCAACTATAATTAAGTCGTTAATTAGTGCCTTTTTGATGGGTGTAGCTGTTTATTACTTGGATAAAGCTATTTTACCAAAACTCTTTAATACAGACATATTTTCCATATCCAAGCTAAAGCAAATAATATGGGTTACTATAGAATTGCTAATTGGAGCCTTAGTTTATATGATAAGCGCCCTATTGATTAAAGAAGAGCAGGCTCTTGATATAAATAAAATGGTGAAAAACAAAGTAAAGAGCATAATTGGTAAAAATTGACAAAAAAGAAAAAGTATTTCTTGTATGTCTGCTAACCTTAAGATATAATTGTTTTAAGAAAAAAAATTAAAAGGAGCATGAAATGGATAAGAAAAAAGCATTAGAAGCCTCTTTGGCAGGAATTGAGAAAGCTTACGGTAAAGGTGCTGTTATGCGACTGGGGCAAAACCTAGGTATGAAGGTTGAATCCATTCCAAGCGGCTCTATAGCTTTAGATATAGCCTTAGGAGTTGGTGGATTTCCTAGAGGCAGAATTATTGAAATTTATGGACCTGAATCTTCTGGTAAAACAACAGTTGCTTTACACGCAATTGCAGAAGCTCAAAAAGCAGGTGGAGAAGCAGCCTTTATAGACGCTGAACATGCTCTTGATCCTATATATGCTAAAAAATTAGGGGTTAATATAGATGAATTAATAGTGAGCCAACCTGACACAGGAGAACAAGCGCTAGAGATTTGTGAAGCCTTAGTAAGAAGTGGTGCTTTAGATATTATTGTAATAGACTCTGTTGCTGCTCTTGTGCCCAAGGCAGAAATTGATGGTGAAATGGGGGATGCCCATGTAGGTTTACAAGCTAGACTTATGAGCCAAGCTTTAAGAAAGTTAACCTCTGTTGTTTCAAAATCTAAAACCACAGCCATATTTATAAATCAATTAAGAGAAAAAGTAGGTATAATGTTTGGTAATCCTGAGGTAACACCTGGTGGTAGAGCACTTAAATTCTATTCTACCGTTAGAGTAGAAGTAAGAAGAGCAGAGAACATTAAGATTGGTGAAAATATAGTTGGTAGTAAAACAAAGGCTAAAATAGCTAAAAACAAAATTGCAGCCCCCTTTAAAGTAGCTGAATTTGATATTGTATATGGTCAAGGTATCTCAAAGGAAGGCAGTATATTAGATATTGGTGTAGCCAATGATATAGTGAATAAGGCTGGTGCCTGGTATTCATATAAAGACCAAAGAATTGGTCAAGGCAGAGAAAATGCTAAAGAGTTCTTAGTCCAAAATCCTGAAATATCTAGAGAAATTGAAGTAAAATTAAGACAAATGTATGAGCTAGATGGAAAACAGGAAAATGAAGAAGATAATGATAAAAAAGAAGTAAAAGAGGATTAAATTATAAATGGAAAAGGTTAAGATACTTTTCACAAAAAGATCAAAAAACATTTATGTTTTACAACTTGATAATGAAGAGATCTTAAATGTAGACCAAGAAGTATATTTCAAAAATTATGTTTACGAAAAAGAAGATCTCAGCTATGAAGAAATTGATAAGCTGAGATTTCAAAGTGAAAAAGAAGCTTGTCATAAGAGGGCCTTGGCATATCTTTTAAATGGCAAAAGAACAGCCAATAGGATGAGATCCTACCTCTTTGACAAGGGATTTTCAGAAAGAGCGGTAAACGCCACTATAGAAAAATTGGTAGAATACCGTAAAATTGATGATGAGGAGTTTATAAAAAGCTTTTTAAAAAATAGAATAAAAGACCATAGTAAAAACAAATTGATATCCAAGCTAATCTATCATGGAATAGATACAAATATGGCAATTGAGGCTGTGGAAAAGGCTTTATCAGAATATGAAGAAGATAATTATTAATTCTTTAGGCTGTCCTAAAAATCTGGTGGACAGCGAAATTATAGCTGCAAGTTTAAAAAATCATAATTATGTTTTAGTTTCAGACCCTAAACAAGCTGACATAGGTATTATAAATACCTGTGCTTTTATTGAGCCTGCTGTTGAAGAAGCTATTGATGCTATCTTAGAGTTTGGAAAATATAAAGAAGATGGTAGCATGAAAAAGATTGTAGTAGCAGGTTGTTTAGTAGAAAGATACAAAGAGGAAGTTTTAGATAAGATGCCCGAGGTGGATCTTTGTATTGGTATTGATGGCTATAAAGATATTGCAACTATTTTAGATAGTAATGAAAGACAAACTATATATGGAAAAAATATTGACTCATCTTTTATGAATAGTCCTAGACTTTTATCAAGCAAGAAGGCATCAGCTTATGTAAAGATTTCAGAAGGATGCGATAACAGATGCACCTATTGCACTATTCCATTTATAAGAGGTAAATTTAGAAGTAGAAGCATAGAAGACATTGTTTTTGAGGTGGAAGACCTTTGTAATAATAAGGGGATAAAAGAAATAACCCTAGTAGCACAAGATACAACCGCTTACGGAAAAGATATTTATGGGCAAATCTCACTTTGTGCTCTTTTACGTCGGCTAGAAAAGATAGAAAATTTAAAATGGATTCGACTTCTTTATTGCTATCCAGAATTAATAGATGATGAACTTATAGAGCTGATGAAAAAGAGTAAAAAACTTCTACATTATCTAGATATTCCTCTTCAACATGCTTCAAATAAGATTCTGAAACTCATGGGAAGAAAAGGAAGTTGGGAGCAATATAATAATCTAATTGATAAATTAAGAAAGAATATTGATGATATTGTAATAAGATCTACCTTTATTGTGGGATTTGCCCAAGAGACAAAAGAGGATTTTTATAAGCTTTGTGACTTTTTAGAAAGAAATAGATTTGACAGAGCAGGCTTTTTTAGTTACTTTAAGGAAGAAGGAAGTGCAGCATATAATTTAGATGGCCATATTGAAGAAGAGATTAAATTAAAAAGGCTAAAAAAATGCCAAGCGCTCCAACAAAACATAATGCTTGAAAAAAATCAAGAAAGAATTGGAAAGATATACCAGGTTTTAGTAGAGGGAGTAAGTCCTGATGGTCTTTTTTATTCTGGTAGATCCTATGGAGAAGCAAAAGAAATTGATCCAATCATATATATTGCTTCAAAGGAAGAATTGGTTTTAAATGAATTTATTCAAGTAAAAATTGTTGGACTTCAAGATGAAAATTTAGTAGCTGAGGTTTTGTAATGAATATAGCAAATAAATTGACCTTTACCAGAGTTTTTCTAATACCATTTTACATTATATTCTTCATTCCCACACCTTCATGGTTGGGTGAGGGACTTTTTACTTTCCATAGTAAATATGGTGTTTTGATTGCTCTTGTAATATTTGTTATTGCTTCATTTACTGATTTTTTAGATGGTTATTTAGCAAGAAAATTAAGTCTAGTTACTAATTTAGGTAAGTTTATAGATCCTGTTGCAGATAAAATTTTAGTTACCACAGCCTTAGTTATGCTGGTCCAAAGGGGAATGATAGGGGGCTGGACTGTAATTATTATTATTGCAAGAGACTTAATAGTGGATGGTCTAAGGCTAGCAGCTGCACAAAAAGGTGAGGTTATAGCAGCTAATGTATATGGAAAAATAAAGACAAACTTTCAACTTATAGCGGTTATAGCCTACATGCTTTCTTTTTACTTACCCATTTGGTACTTGCCCCAAATACTTTATGCAATAGCAATTATTGCTACGGTGGTATCAGGATATATTTATGTTAAAAAGTCTTTAGAGTTTATTAAGGACTAGGTTTTAATGGCAAATAATTTATTGCATCTTTAATAATTGTATGTTTCTATTTTCTTATTTGCCATTTACAATATGAGCGTAATATCGTATACTTATGTAAATTTGTTATCAGGTGATAAGTTTGAAAGTTACCAAGGCAACCTTAAAAAAGAATGATAGGTTAGAAAAATTGCAGATGCTCTTAGCCCAAGATCCTTACTTAAATGATAGCCAACTAGCTAAGATGTTAAAAGTAAGTGTGCCCTCAATACGTAATTATAGGGGGCAATTAGGGATTAAAGAGGTTAGAGAGAGAATAAGAGACACAGTAAGAGCTTTAGCTCCAGAAGATATTGTGGGTACTATTACTGACCTAAAATTAAACAAAGAGGGAACTGCCAGGTTTATGACAACCTCTGATATGGTTTTTAAAAAGACTAACATTGTAAGGGGACAATACATTTATTCCTTTGCAGAATCGGTTGCTATAGCTGTAACAGACTCTGAGGCTTCTTTAGTGGGTGTAGCAAATATAAAGTATAAAGAGCCTGTATATGCAAATGAGCTACTTATAGCAAAAGCTCAAGTTAATCAAATTAGATTGAATAATTACTTTGTTTGGGTTTTTGTATACAGAAATGATAAGGAGATTTTCAGAAGTAAGTTTATTCTTGTTTCTGTTTAGAAAGGGTATATATGAACATTCTTGTGGATGCTATGGGTGGCGATAATGCCCCTGAGATGATTGTTTTAGGCTGTGTCGAAGCTGTTAAAGCTAAAACAGGATTTGATATAAGCTTGTATGGAGATAGTAAGCAAATACAAAGAATATTAGAAGATAATGAAGGAATAAGTGAGAGAATTAAAATAGTCCACTGTGAAGAGGTTATTAGTTCTGACGATACACCGACTCAAGCTATTAAGATGAAAAAAGATTCATCCATGGTAAGGTCCTTAGTTGACCATAAAGAAAACCAGGGTCATGCTGTTATTTCAGCAGGTAACTCTGGTGCTCTTTTGGCTGGGTCTTTATTGATTACAGGAAGAATTGATGGAGTTATAAGACCAGCCTTAGGTGCTATTATCCCTTCAGGAGATAAATTTTGTCTTTTAATTGATGCAGGACTAAACTCTACTTTAAGACCAGAAAGTTATGTTCAATTTGCCCACTTTGGTTCTGAATATATGAAGGTTATGACAGATTGCAAAAATCCAAGTGTGGGACTTTTAAATATTGGAACTGAAGAGAATAAAGGAAAAGCTGAAACCAAAGAAGCTTATGAACTTTTGCAAAAATCAAGCATTAATTTTTACGGCAATGTGGAAGGACATGCAATAGCTCAAGGCACTGTAGATGTCATTGTTTCGGATGGTTTTACAGGGAATGTCTGCTTAAAGGTTTTGGAAGGAACTGCAAACTATATTTTTACTAACATTAAATCTATTTTTAATGCTGGACTAATAAATAAAATTGCAGCTTTGATTTTAAAAAAGGACTTTCTTGCTTTCAAAAAAACAATAGACCCAGACACAATGGGAGGAGCTCCAATTTTAGGTGTAAATGGCCTTATAATTAAATCTCATGGAAATTCTAATTCTAAGACCATTAAAAATGTAGTATTAAAAACAGTTTATTTGCTAGAAAACCAGATAGTGGATAAAATTAAAAGGGTAGTTGCCCCAGCAATATAGAAAGATATTTACGCAAATTGCGTTTAATATAATAAAATAGGAAAATTTTAGATGGATTTGTTATAATATACATGATTCCATCAAAGGGACGGAGGATAAAATGATTTTTGAAAAAGTAAAAGAAATTATTGTAGACCAATTGGGAGTAGACGCAGACAGTGTAACCATGGACTCTTCTTTTATAGAGGACTTAGGTGCTGACTCATTAGACATTGTTGAATTGATTATGTCTATGGAAGATCAATTTAAAATTTCTATTCCTGACACAGAAGCAGAAAATATAACTACAGTTTCAGATGCTGTAGGTTTTATTGAAACTAACAGATAAAATAATGGCTATTTTAAAATAGCCTTATTTTCTTAAGATTTAAAGATCTTAAGAAAATAAGTTATAATCAAGAAAATTTATTTATCTGTTTACATGTGAAAATATTATAGAAATTAGGATACTATGCTTAAATATGCAGAAAAAGTAATAGGTTATGAGTTTAAGGATATTGAATTATTAAAAACAGCCTTGACTCATAGTTCCTATGATAAAGATAACAATTACGAGAAACTTGAATTTTTAGGTGATTCAATTCTTCAGATTATAGTGAGTGAGTTTCTATTTAAAAGTCACTCCTATTTACAAGAAGGAGAAATGACCATTACAAGAGCTTATGCCGTTTGTGAAGACACTCTATACAAGGTTAGTCTAAACTTAGGTTTAAACAAATGCATTTATGCAGGTTCTTCAGCAATAACCTCCATAGTTAACCAAAGTAAATCGGTTATGGCAGATATTGTGGAATCTATTACCGGTGCTATCTATTTAGACTCAGGAATAAATGAGGCAAAAATATTTCTTATTTCCAATCTTAATAAATTTATAGTAGAATATATTAAATCCGGTGATAATAAAGATAGTAAAACCAAATTGCAACATATTGTGCAAGCTTTACATCAAGAAGAACCTACATACAAGGTCAAACAAGAAAAGGGACCGGCTCACAATAAGACTTTTCTTGTAGAGGTTTATGTAAACCAAAAGGTCTTTGGCCTAGGTAGTGGCAAGAGCAAAAAGGAAGCACAACAAGAAGCGGCTAAGGTTGCTTTGAAAAAATTTGAAGTAAAAGGTAAAAAGAAAAGATGATTCTTACAAAACTAGAGCTCCAAGGGTTTAAATCCTTTGCTACAAAGACCGTCTTGGAATTCAACAAGGGGATAACTGCAATTGTCGGCCCAAATGGAAGTGGCAAAAGCAATATAGCAGATGCCATAAGGTGGGTTTTAGGTACTCAAAGTTCTAAACAATTAAGAGGCATGAATATGGGAGATATGATTTTTTCTGGAACCCAATACAGAAAGCCCATAGGCTTTGCTGAAGCTTCTTTGTATTTCGACAATAGTGGTAGATTTTTAAATATAGACTTTGACCAAGTTAAGGTAACCCGTAGAGTGTATAGGTCTGGAGAATCTGATTATTCCATTAATGATAAAACAGTTAGATTAAAAGATATTCAAACCTTGTTTTTTGATACAGGGGTAGGTAAAGAAGGTTATTCTATTGTTGGTCAGCATGAGGTCAACAACATTATTGAGTCCAATAGTTTAGAAAGAAGGGGAATCTTTGAAGAAGCTGCTGGTATTATGAAATACAAGCAAAAGAAGCTAGAGTCCTTAAGAAAACTAAATAGTACAGAAGAAAACTTAATAAGAATTGGGGATATTATTACTGAAATTGAAAACCAATTAGAACCTCTTAGAAAGCAATCTGATAAGGCTAAAGAATACTTAAGAGTTTATGAAATATTAAGAACTAATGAAGTAGGCCTATATTTAAATAACCTGGAGATGTTTGAAAGTAGGATTAAGAAGTATCAAGATGATATTGGACAATTAAGCCAAGATATAGCCTTAAAAGAAGAAGAGTTAGAAGCAATTAAAGAAGAAAACAAGAGTAACCTTCAAAAGATAGAGGATTTTGAGAATAAGGAAAATGAGCTAAAAGAAGAGCTCAATAGTTTTTTAAGAAATTTAGAATCTATTAGGCATGAAATTTTGCTTTATAAAGAGCGTCTATCCAATGCTAAAGATGAGATTAAGAAAAATCAAGACAATATTGAAGATTTTAAGCTAAGAGAAGAAGAACTTTCCAAAGACTATATTACAAAGGAAAATGCAGGTCATTATCTTGAAAAGCAGGTTTCAAATTTCAAGGAAAAACTTGAAGTTTTAGAAAAAGAATCAGATGATATTATAAAATCCTTATCAGAAACAGAAAAGGTAACTGAATCTCTTAAAGCAGCTATTATGAAGGACTTAGAAGATATATCTTCTGTTAAATTGGAAATAAATGATAAAGTAAATAAACAAAGAGCTCTTGAAGAAAGACTGGATAATTTAGATAGCAATATAAACAAGGTAATTTATGAAAATGACAGCTTGCTTCTTAGCAAACAAACCAAGCAAGAGGAGAACCTAAAACTTAAAAAATCCAAAGAAGAGGATGTCCAAAAAAGAGATCAATTAAAAACAGATTATCAAAAAATACAGGCCCAACTTACTAATCTTAGAGATAAAGAACAAAAACTAAAAACCAACATTGAAATATCTCAATCTAATCACAACCTTATAGAAGACATGGAAAAACACATGCAAGGCTATAGGAACGATGTTAAGGCTGTAATGGAGAACAAGTCTTTAACTGGTGTGGTGGATGTTGTGGCTAAAATCTTTTCAACAAAGGAAATATACAACAGGGCAATTGAAAGTGCCATGGGTGGAAATATACAAAATGTAGTTGTAGAAGATGAACAAGCTGCAAAAGAAGCAATAGAGTTTTTAAAATCTAAAAATCTGGGAAGGGTGACCTTTTTACCCTTAAATACAGTAAGACCTAGTTATTTCAATGATAATGAAGTTAGAGAAATCATGTCTTTAAATGGAGTTGTTGATGTTGCATATAAGCTTTTAGAGTATGAAGGTATTTTTGATAATATTGCAAAGTATCTTCTAGGTAAAATTATTGTTGTAGATACTTATGATAATGCTGTAGCTATTGCAAGAAAGACAAGTCATAGATACAAGTTAGTCACTCTAACTGGTGAATTTTTTAACACTGGAGGCTCCATAACTGGAGGTTCTCAACATGCTGGGAAAATTGGTCTTTTAGGAAGACAAAAGCAGCTAGAAAACTTAAAAATAACCATTAAAAAGTTAAGTGTTGAACAAGAAGAAGTTTCTAAAGAGATGAAAGATCACTACAGCAGGTTAAATACAATGGCTGCTAATATTGATAAATTGGATTTGGATATAAGAGAAAAGGATATCCAAATAACAAAGGCTGAGTCTGAAATCTTATCTTTAGACAAATCATACAAACAAAACCAAGAGAGCTTAAAGTCTTCTAAAGAAAGTAAACTTTTAATAAAAGAAGAGATTAAGGGATTTGATGATTTAATAAAGGCTCAAAATGAAATTCTTTTAGGAATTGAAAAGGCTTATGAGCAAAAAAGGCAGGATCTTGACCTTCATGAGCTTGCTAATAAGGAAAAATCAAGTAAAAGAGATAATATCTATTTGGATATTTCCAATCTTAAGGTTTCAGTTGGCTCAATTGAAGAGAGTATGAAAAATAACGAAGAGGCTTTAATAAGAATTGGATTTGAAAAAGAGGCTTTGGTTGTTAAAAGAAAAGAAACAATAAAGAGAAATTTGGAATTAGAAGAAGTGGTAGCAGATTTGAACAAGGTTATCTTGGAAAAATCTACCCTAGTAAATAAACCTGATGATATTAGGCTTAAGTTTGAAAAAGAAATTGAAAAGATTAGAGCTGATAGAAGGAAATTATCAGATGAAAATGAGAATTTCATTCAAAGAGTAACCGATGAGAACAAGGATATTATGCTTTTACAAAACAAGATTTCCTCTTTAGAAGTGTCTAAGGGAAAAACTGAGATTGAAATTGAAGCCATGAAAAATAGAATGTGGGACGAATATAACTTAACTCACAATGATGCTCTAGAAAGACATGGTGAGATTGAGAATATTGGTGAAGCTAGAAAACAAATTGTTTATGCCAAGTCGGTGATAAAACAATTGGGTCCAGTTAATCTTGACTCCATTGAAGACTATGCTAAATCTAATGAAAGATATAGATTTTTCACCAGTCAAAGAGATGATATTGAAAAATCCAAGGAAGATTTATATAAAACAGTTAATGAAATGAACACTGTTATGAGAAAACAGTTTAGAGAAAAGTTTGCAATTATAAGTGAAAACTTCAATGAAATATTTGTAAAGCTTTTTGATGGTGGACAAGCTAGATTGCAGTTAACCGATGAAACAGACATTTTAGAATGTGGTATAGATATAATTGTTCAACCTCCAGGTAAAAAATTGCAAAATATGATGCTCTTATCTGGGGGAGAAAAAGCCTTTACAGCTATTGCCTTAATATTTTCCATGTTAAAACTAAACCCTTCTCCATTTTGTGTTTTTGACGAAATTGATACCTCTTTGGATGACAACAATGTTATGAAGTATTGTAAGTATTTGAACAACCACAAATTACAAACTCAGTTTGTACTTATTACACACAGAAAGGGTACTATGGAAAACGCTGATTCTATATATGGTGTAACAATGCAAGAACACGGTATTACCAAGGTTGTTTCCATGCAATTAACAGACTAATATGGGATTTTTAAATAGATTAAAAAAAGGTCTAGAAAAAACAAAAGAGAATTTTACAAAAAGAATTGATAATCTAATAGTTTCCTTTAGAAAAATAGATGAAGATTTTTTTGAAGAATTAGAAGAGATTCTAATAGAAAGTGATATTGCTATTGATACAGTAATGTCTATTATGGATGATTTACAGTATCAAGTTAAGTTAAATAATATTGATGAGCCTGAAGCTATTAAAGTGCTTTTAAAGGAAAAACTTTTAGACATATTGTTATCCAATGAAAACAAGGGTCTTATTTTAGAAAAAGAAGAAAACCAAAACAAATTGAATATTATCTTGGTTGTGGGAGTTAATGGAACAGGTAAAACAACAACCATAGGAAAATTGAGTAATCTTCTCATTAAAGAAGGTAAAAGCGTTATTTTAGCAGCTGGAGATACTTTTAGAGCAGCTGCTACTGAACAGTTAGTTTTATGGTCTCAAAGAAGCAAGACTCAAATAGTTACGGGTCAAGCTGGTGCAGATCCAGCCTCTGTAGTATATGATGCTATATATGCTGCCATGACAAGAAAGGCAGATGTATTAATCTGTGATACTGCTGGAAGGCTTCATACTAAGAGTAATTTAATGGAAGAATTAAAGAAAATTAAAAGGGTTATTATGAAAGAGGCCCCAGATGCAAATTTGGAGACCTTAATTGTATTGGATGCTTCTGCTGGACAAAATTCTTTAGTACAAGCTAAGGCTTTTGACCAAGCTATAGACATTGATGGTATTGTTTTAACCAAACTAGATGGCACAGCAAAAGGCGGCATTGTTATATCTGTAAGTTCTGAATTGAAAATACCTGTAAAGTACATTGGTATTGGTGAACAAGTGGATGATTTAAGAGTATTTGATGCAAATGAGTTTATAGATGCCCTATTTGACAATTAATAAAGGATTACTTTATAATATACAGAGCAAAAACTTTGAACCGACAGTCAAGTTTGAGAATTTTACAGAGAGTATATGGGGCTGAGAATATATAAATTCTGAATTTGAGAATCACCGGGGAGTTGATTTCCTGAAAGAAAGTAGGGGAGTCCGGAAAAAACCGTTATTTTTATTAAGAGGCTTTATTTTAAAGCAATTAGGGTGGTACCGCGGATACTCTTTCGTCCCTTTGGATGAAGGAGTATTATTATATATAACTTTAGTTAAAGAGAAGAGGATACTATGTACAAAAAAGTAGAAACACAATTAGACTTTGTTAAAAGAGAACTAGAAGTTCTAGACTTTTGGAGAGAGAATAAAATCTTTGAAAAGAGCATAGAAAACAGAGAGGGTTGTCAGCACTTTACCTTTTATGATGGGCCACCTACTGCCAATGGAAAACCTCACATTGGCCATATTTTAACAAGAGCTGTTAAAGATATTATACCTAGATACAAAACCATGAAAGGCTACAAGGTTTTAAGAAAAGCTGGTTGGGACACCCATGGTCTTCCTGTTGAGCTGGAAGTAGAAAAAATGCTAGGCATGGATGGTAAAGAGGATATTGAAAAATTTGGTATCGAACCTTTTATTAAAAAGTGCAAAGAAAGTGTCTGGAAATACAAGGCTGACTGGGAAGAAATAAGTGAAAGAGTGGGTTTTTGGGCTGACATGGAAAACCCCTATATTACCTATGAGAATGATTACATTGAATCTGAATGGTGGGCAATAAAAGAAATTTGGAAAAAAGGACTACTTTATCAAGGACACAAGGTTGTACCCTATTGTCCTAGATGTGGAACTACCTTATCTAGCCATGAAGTTGCACAAGGATACAAGGATGTGGTTGACACCAGTATTTTTGTTAAATTCCAGGTTGAAGATGAGAAAAACACCTTTTTCCTAGCATGGACCACTACACCTTGGACCTTACCATCTAACGTTGGTTTAACTTTAGGTGCTGACTTTGATTATGTGAAGGTTGAATTTAAGGGCGAATTTTTAATTCTTGCTAAAGAATTACTGGAAAAAGTCTTTGAAGATAGAGAATATAAAGTGGTAGAAAGCTATAAGGGTAAGGATTTAGAGTATAAAAGGTATCTTCCTTTGTTTGACTTTTTTGATCAAGAAACCATAGAAAAAGGATTTTATATCTGTTTAGGAGACTTTGTAACCCTTACTGATGGTTCTGGAATTGTACATACTGCACCAGCCTTTGGGGAAGATGACGCTGTTATAGGTAAAAAATATAATTTACCCTTTGTTCAAATGGTAGATGAACAGGGAAATATGAAAGAAGAAACCAAATTTTTAAAAGCTTTGTTTGTTAAAGATGCAGATAAGGTTATTCAAGAAGACCTGGACAAAAGAGGCCTTCTCTTTGACCAAGAAGATTTTGAGCATACATATCCTTTTTGTTGGAGATGTGATACTCCACTAATATATTATGCCAGGTCTGCTTGGTTTATAGAAATGACTGCAATTAAGGACTCCCTATTAAAAAACAACGACCTTATAAACTGGATGCCAGGTAATATAAAGGATGGAAGATTTGGAAACTTCTTACGTTCTGTTGTGGACTGGGGTATTTCAAGGGAAAGATACTGGGGAACCCCTCTTCCTATCTGGCAGTGTGAATGTGGTCATGAAGTGGCAATTGGAAGTATTGCTGAGTTAAAAGAAAAATCTGATAACTGTCCTGATGATATAGAACTACACAAACCCTATATTGACCAAGTTCATGTTAGATGTGACAAGTGTGGTTCACAAATGACTAGGGTTCCTGAAGTCTTAGACTGCTGGTTTGACAGTGGAGCTATGCCTTTTGCTCAATTTCATTATCCTTTTGAAAACAAGGAGCTTTTTGAAAAGAGTTTTCCAGCTGACTTTATATCCGAAGCACTAGACCAAACTAGAGGCTGGTTCTATACTTTACATGCCATATCTTGTGCCTTGTTTGATAGTCCTGCCTATAAAAACGTTATAGTTTTAGGCTTAATCCAAGATAAAGATGGACAAAAGATGAGTAAACACAAGGGCAATGTTGTGGATCCTTGGGATATTTTGAATAAACAAGGTGCTGATGCCATAAGATGGTATTTCTATACAGTAAGCGCTCCTTGGCTACCATCAAGATTCCATGATAGTGGTGTTACAGAAGGGCAAAGGAAGTTTTTAGGAACCTTGTGGAATGTTTATGCCTTTTATGTTCTTTATGCACAAATAGACAAGTTCAATCCTCTAGAACACCAACTAGATATGGATAATTTATGCTTACTGGATAAATGGGTTTTATCGAAATTAAATAGTTTAGTAAAAAGCATTGATGGATACTTAGAAGAGTATAAGATTTTTGAAGCATCTAGAGAATTGCAAGCATTTACAGACGAGTTAAGCAATTGGTATATAAGAAGATCCAGAGAAAGATACTGGCAAAGTGAAGAGACTTCCGACAAGATAAATGCCTATGTTACTCTTTATACTTGTTTAGTAACTTTAATAAAGTTGTCTGCTCCCTTTACTCCTTTTATAACAGAAGAGATTTATTCTAATTTAGTTGTAAATCTAGACGAATCTGCTCCAAAGAGTGTGCATTTAACAGATTACCCTGAGTATGACCCATCTTTTATTAATTTAGATATGGAAGATCAAATGGAGGAGCTACTTAAGATAATTGTAATGGGAAGAAGCATGAGAAGTACTTCAAACATTAAAAACAGACAACCCTTAAGCAAACTATACATAACCTCTGACAAGAAGTTGGATAAGGCTTATTTAGATTTATTAAAAGATGAGTTGAATATAAAGGAAATTATGTATATTGATGATCCTACCATGTTTATAGATTACAATCTAAAACCGCAGCTTAGGACCCTAGGTAAAAAGTATGGCAAACATGTTCCTGCAATTAGAGAACATTTGCAAAATGCTGATGGCTCAAAGGTTATGGAATTGGTAAACCAAGGTAAAGTCTATGAGTTTATGCTAGATGGTGTAAAGATTGAGCTGGAAAAAGATGATATCTTAAGTGAAACCAAGCAAAAAGAAGGCCATGTATCCTTAAGCGACTATAACATAACTACAGTTTTAGATACTAACCTTGACGACTTGTTAATTGAAGAAGGCTTTGTTAGAGAGTTAGTAAGTAAAATCCAAACCATGAGAAAGGATGCTGATTTCAATGTAACTGATAAAATTCTCTATTCTATTGAAAAGAGTGAAAGGTTGCTAGAAATTGCTTTAAAAAATTCTGATTGGATTAACAAAGAAACCCTAGCCAATGGCTATGTGGATAAAACAGATGAAAGCTTCTATGAAATGCTCTGGGATATTAATGGAATTGAAGCTTTGATAAAAATAAAAAGGGATCTTTAGATTAAACTTGTATAGGGGAGCTGACCTAAAATTTAATGTAAATTATTGAATTAAGCCCCCTTATACTGTATGATTATGTTTGAATTTAAAAAAAGGAAGAGTGAAATGAGACAGTTAAAAGTAGCTATTATCGGACAAGGAAGAAGTGGATTTTCAATACACGGTGCTTTTTTTATGGGAAATACTGACAAATTTAAGGTTGTTGCCATAGTTGAGCATATTGAAAAAAGGAAAAACTTGGCAATTGAAAGATATGGTAATGATGTCAAGATTCTGGATGATTACAAGGACTTATACGGTATGGATTTAGACTTTGTTGTCAATGCATCCTACAGTCATATGCACTATCCCATAACTAAGGACTTGTTAGAAAATGGATTAAATGTACTTAGTGAAAAGCCTTTTTGTAAAACAGAAGAAGAAGCAGATGATTTAATTAAAACAGCTAAGAAAAATAATCGTATTTTAGCGGTTTTCCAAAACTCTAGATTTGCATCCTATTATGTGAAAATTAAAGAGATTATTGATTCTGGAGTATTAGGAGATTTAGTTCAAGTTAGTATTAGTTTTTCTAACTATGCAAGAAGATGGGATTGGCAGACCTTGCAATCTTATACTGGTGGCAACCTATACAATACGGGACCTCACCCTCTTGACCAAGCATTACAAATATATGGAGAGGGAATGCCTAATGTAAAAGCCTTTATGAAAAGAGTAAATACATTTGGAGATGCAGAGGACTATGTTAAGATTCTTCTTTATGGGGAAAACAAACCTGTTATTGATTTAGAAATATCCTCTTGTCAGGGTTACAATCCATTTACTTATAATATCCAAGCTTCAAAGGGAGCCCTAAATGGTAGTATGACAAAGATAGATTGGAAATACTTCAAGCCTGAAGAAAGCCAAGACCAAAATCTTGTTTATTCTGTAGACCAACCCGGTACAGATAAACCTGCCTATTGTTCAGAAAAATTGGAATGGATTGAAAAATCTTGGGAAGCAGAGGCTGAAACCTATGGTACCTTCCAAGTAATGACAAAGGGCTTTTATGATATGTTGTACGATCACATAGTTAATGGGAAAGAATTGACAGTAACAGCTGAGCAAGTTAAAAAGCAAATTGCTGTTATTGAAGAAAGTCATAGACAAAATCCAATGGATGTAAAGTTTTAAGGAGACAATATGAGTTCAGAAGAAACCAAAGACAAAAAGGATGTCTTGGAAAATGTTGAGCAGAAAAATAATAAATTCAATTTTAAAAATTTCATAAAGAAAAATGGGTTCTTTTTAGGACTTATTTTGCTTATTCTAATTGCTGCTACTGTCTTAGTATTTGATGCTAATAAGGTATTAAAAGGGGACATACCCTATGATGATACAGTTTATCTAATAGGGAATAATACAATATCTATGGTTAAGTATAATAAAGAACCTATAGTTATTTCTCCTGCAATTTTCCAAAGTGATGAAGGAAAGAAAATTGGAGTATCTGCCCATGAAGGAATCATCATAAGCGATGATCAGGAAAAACTAATATATGTAGATAATATTGCAAGCATAAAAGCAGATCCAGATGCTTCTACAGGGGGTAAACTTGTAGGTGACTTGAAGGTATTTGATGGAGTGAGTAACATTTTAATAGCACAAAACGCAGACTTCTCTTTTGTGGTAAGTGATGATTTTTCTACAGTTGCCTTCAGAGTCTTTAGCATTGACCAAGAGAATAAAGTATTAAGATCAGATTTATATACCTATAATGTTTTGACAAAAGAAAAGACTTTAATTCAAGAAAACCTTGATTCAAACAACTATTCACTAAGCAATGATGGAAAGGTTTGTGTATATTTACATGACTTGGTAGCAGCGCCAGATGAAAAGCATATGGATGTTTACTCTTTATATCTATTTAAAGACGGACAAAAGGCCTTAATTTCAAGGGATGTTCATACTTTAGAATCTCTTGTTGTAACAGGTACTGCATATTCAAATTATCCTTTAATTAATAAACAAGGGGATAAAATCATATATTCAGTGGTTAATTATGTAGACATTGAAAGACAATCAGAAGAAGAGCTTGACGAAGAAGATAGATTTATTAAGTATCCAACCTTTGATATGTATATCTATGAAAATGGTAAAAGTGAACTTTTAGCAAAAAGCTGTTCCCAGTTACTAGTTTCTTATGATTTTTCACAAGTTGTCTTTATTTCTGATGTAATAGACCATTTGCCACTTTTTGATACTCATGGATTTGGTGGAACCTATTATCATTATGATATAAAGAGTAAAACAAAGACCATAGTTGATGACAATGTTTTTGGTTTTATAGAAAGAAATATAGTTGGCTTTGTTGACAATGAACTTATTGATGCCAATTTCTATTTTAAGAAATATGATGCTCTAAGCAATACAGCTAATTTGTATAAAAAATTGGGAGATAAATTTATTTTAATAGATAAAGAAGCCTCTGTAGGTGGTGATTGGGATAAGGCAATTGATTTTGTGTTTTTCTCTCCTGACTATAAAGATATCTATGTATTTAAAAGCTATGTAGAAAAGAGTACTATTTTATATAAATACACCATGAAGAGTAATGGTAGCTTTACTGAATATGTTTGTGAGGATGTATATCCAATAGATGCTATTAAACTTTCAAAAGATGGTAGCAACTTAGTTTACAAAACTGATGGTAGATTGGTTGTTATATCAAAAAACAATATTAAGAAAACCATTGAAAGAACCGGTGCTAGTTCCTTTGGAATTACTCAAAATGGGAGATTTGTTTATTATTACAAGGAAGCTTCTTTAGGAGTAGGAGCCTTGTATTATTACGACCTAGAAAAAGGTGATTCTTCAGTTAAGTTTTTGAATAATGTAAATGAAGTGTGGAATTACAAGGACAATCTAGTCTTTTTCAGAAATAATACTGATTACAGCACTCTTACAGGTGACCTATACTTAACAGACTTTAAAGAATTTGAATTTATGTCAGAAAATGTTTACTCACAAATTAACTATAAGGTGAAAATAAAGTGAGTAAAAATTCAGCATTAAAAATAATACCTCTTGGGGGATTAAATGAGATAGGAAAAAATCTCACAGTCTTTGAATGCGAAGATGATATCATCATCGTTGACTGTGGGATAAGCTTTCCTTTTGATAACATGCCTGGTGTTGATCTTGTAATACCAGACATGACTTATTTGTTAAGAAATAAAGAAAAGATAAGAGCCGTCATTATAACCCATGCCCATGAAGACCATATAGGGGCAGTAGGGTATTTGTTAAGACAAATTGATGTACCTATTTATGGTGCTAGGTTAACCCTAGGGCTTTTAGAGTATAGATTAAAAGAAATGGACCTACTTAAAAGCTCAAAACTAGTTCAAGTTAATGAAACTACTATTTTAACAATTGGAAATTTTAAGGTCGAGTTTATAAGTGTAAATCATAGTATACCAGATGCTTTTGCAGTTGTAATAACAAGTCCTTCAGGGATTATTGTTCATACTGGAGATTTTAAAATAGATTACAACCCTGTAAATGAGAATGTTACTAACTTAAATAAGTTTTCTGAGGTAGGTAATAGAAATGTCTTACTTATGCTGTCAGATAGCACCAATGCTATAAAAGAAGGTCACAGTATGAGTGAACAGTCTGTAGGTGAATCTTTAGATTCCTTTATAAGAAATGCCAAATCTAGGATTCTTGTAGCTTCTTTTGCCTCAAACATTCACAGAATACAACAAGTCATAACCTTAGCAGAGAAGTACAAAAGAAAGGTAGCTATCTTTGGTTTTAATATGAGAAATAATATTAAAAAAGCCATTGAGTTGGGTTACATTTCTGTTAAGCAAAATACCTTGATTGATGAAAATGAAATTAAAAATTACAAGGATAAAGAGATTGTCTTTATTGTTACAGGTTCTCAAGGAGAGGACAATTCAGCCCTATCAAGAATTGCCTTTAAGAAACACCCAAAGATTAGTATTGAAAAGGATGATCTTGTAATCATTTCCGCATCTGTAATACCAGGTAATGAAAAGTACTTACTTATTGTTATAAATCAACTTTTCAAAAATGGTGCTAAAGTAATATACCAAGGTCTTGATGAAGTACACGCCTCAGGACATGCCTATAAGCAAGAATTACAGCTTTTACTTTCTTTGGTACGTCCTAAGTACTATATGCCCATACATGGCGAATACATGCATTTAAAGGCTAATGCAGACATAGCTATGGAAATGGGGATAAAGGAAGATAGAATCTTCATCTTAGAAAATGGAGATGTTATGAGAATTGAAAATAAAAAAGTTTACATTGATGAAAAGGTTGAAGCAGGAATTTCATTAATAGACGGATTAGGTATGGGAGCCATGGCAGATGATGTTATAAGAGACAGAATCTTTATGGGCCAAGGTGGAATTATCAATATAATTGCAGTTGTAGATAAGACCAGTAAGAAGCTAAAAAGTGAGCCTGTTATTAAAACTAATGGCTTTGTGTATGAAGATGAATATAAAAATGTTATAAATATAATAGAAAAACTCATAAATATAGAGTTTGAAAAGTATCAAAGTTCTAATATGAAGGTAAATGAGTTGCAAAATTCTATAAGAAAAAGGTTAAAATCATATTTGTACTTGGAAACAAGAAGAAGCCCAATGATTATACCTACAATAATAGAGATATAGGTGATAGGATGAAAGTTTTTGACATTTTAGAAGAAAGAGGATTTGTAGCACAAGCTACAAATTTAGAAAAGATTAAGGATCTATTAAACAACCAAAGTATTACTTTTTACACAGGTTATGATCCAACTGCAGATAGCTTACATGTTGGTCATTTTTTACAGCTTATAGTTATGAAATATTTACAAGATGCTGGACATAGGCCAATAGTTTTACTTGGAGGCGGCACCACCATGGTGGGAGACCCTACTGGAAAAACTGATATGAGAAGAATTATGACCAGAGAAGAAATAGCACATAATGCAAATTGCTTTAAAGAACAAATGGAAAAATTTATTGATTTTTCAGATGACAAAGCAATTATGGTAGATAATTTTGACTGGTTATCTAAGTTGGAGTACATACCATTTTTAAGAGATATTGGAGTTCACTTTTCTGTTAATAGAATGCTAGGAGCTGAAGCTTTTAAGTCTCGTTTAGAAAAAGGTGGACTTTCTTTTATTGAATTTAACTATATGCTGATGCAAAGTTATGACTACCTTTTATTAAATCAAAAACACAATTGTGTCTTGCAGATGGGTGGAGATGACCAGTGGAGCAATATTATATCAGGTGTTGATTTAATAAGAAGAAAAGAAAACAAGGAAGTATACGGGCTCACTTTCAACCTATTAACCACCAATGATGGTAAAAAAATGGGTAAGACTGAAAAAGGAGCTGTTTGGTTAAATGAAGAAAAAACATCAGTATATGACTTTTTCCAATATTGGAGAAATATTGATGATGCTGAAGTAGTGAAATGTTTAAAACTTTTAACCTTCCTTCCTATGGATGAAATAAAGGAACTAGCTAAGCTAGAAGGTAAAGAAATCAATAAAGCAAAGGAAAAACTTGCTTATGAGATTACTGCTATTGTACATGGTAACAAAAAAGCATCTCAAGCCTTAGAAGCAGCAAAGGCACTTTTTGAGTCAGAAACTCTAGCTGATAATATGCCTTCTAAAGAGATTAGCCTTTTAGAACTAAAAGAAGGTTTTGACATTTTAGATGCCCTTATTAGTGCAGAATTTGCTAGCTCTAAAAGTGAAGGCAGAAGACTTTTAAAAGAAAGATGCATCTATATTAATAATGACCTGGTTGAAGACTTTAGGTTTATCATAAATGAACAAGTCTTTACCAATAATGAAATGATGTTAAAAAGAGGAAAGAAGAAATATTTCAAATTTATACTTAAATAGGCATTTTGATGTTGATTTATTTATGTATATTTGATTTAATAGTAACTAATTTGAAAGTATTCGGAGGATTACAATATGATTTTTGATGATATTTCACAAGCACTTCAAAAAGGACGCAGAAAAGAAGTTGAAACTTTAGTACAACAAGCTATAGATGAAAAGCTTCCTGCTAAAGAGATTCTAGACAATGGCCTTTTGGCTGCTATGGATATAATCGGCGTTAAGTTTAAAAACAATGAAATTTATGTTCCAGACGTTTTAGTTGCTGCTAGAGCTATGAATGCCGGCGCTGCATTGCTAAAACCACTTCTAGTTGCTGATGGAGTTAAATCTATTGGTAAGGTTGTTATAGGAACCGTTCTAGGAGACCTTCATGACATAGGTAAAAACCTTGTTAAGATGATGATGGAAGGTAAGGGATTTGAAGTTATTGATTTAGGAGTAAATATTCCTGCAGATCAATTTGTTCAAGCTGCTATTGATAATAATGCTGAAATCATTGCTTGTTCTGCCTTGCTTACAACAACAATGGGCGAAATGGCTAACGTTGTAAATGTAGCTGTAGAAAAAGGTGTAAGAGACAAGGTTACCATAATGATAGGTGGAGCTCCTGTTAATGAGTCTTTCAAAAACTCTATTGGTGCTGATATCTATACAGCAGATGCTGCATCAGCTGCAGAAGAAGCTGCAAAGGTAGTTTTGAACTAAATTTATATAGGTTTGAACCCAAACATTAAGTAATAAACTTAAAACTTAGATGAATTTAATAAGTGATTTTTAGATAAATTTGAAAAGAGGTAGATTACCTCTTTTCTTTTGTTAAACTTATATAAATATTTTTGATACTTAAAAATCTGGTTTCATAGAAAACTCATTAATGAAAGAACCCTTATCTTTTAGCACAAAGTGATAATAAAGGTCTGATGACTTGTTCTCAAAATCCATTAAAGCTTTTTCTTTAATATTAAAGTTCTGATAAGATTTGTTTAAAGAAGTCACTAAGGGTAGGTCTGATTTCTTTTCAATAAGTGAAAGTAGTTCCTTATCTTTAAATGATAGAGTTCTGATATAAAGGGGAAGGGGATAGGACTCTAAATCTTTTTTAGTAATATCTAATAGTAGTTGAATTAAAAGCCTTTGAATTCTAGTCTTAGGATATCTTTTACCACTGACACTTGATACTAAATCTTCAACAGATTTTGCATAAGGAGCTTTCTTTTTAAGAAGATTTTCAATTCCTTCATTAACTAAAGGGTACTGTCTTAATTCATCTTCTTGTAGTGTTAAAATTTTAGATATCAAGATGTCCTTAAAAGCTTCTATATTTCCAAAATCATGATTTTTATTATATTCCTTTAGAAGATCAATACTATCTTTTGGCATATTATTCTGGTTCATATCTAGAAGGTTAATTGCATTTTCGTTTTCTAGAATTAGTTTTCTTATTGCTCCAGCGCTTGAATATGACTTCTCAATATTACTATCTTTATAGTCACTTCCTCTTCTTTTAATTGTAAAAGAAGAGATATCAGATGCTTCAAGAATTAAGGCCTTTTCATACTCAAGGCCTAAGATGTCATTAGAAGAGGAAAGAATTAAATCAAAGTCTTTATCTGTTTTTGTTTTACTCTTTCTAAAATATTCTTCTAAGGCCAAGTGTCTAGCCTTAGGAAAGGAAAATCCCTCTTTCAAATATGTTTTTAATTTTTCTTTAAAGTTTTGAGGTTCCTCAACTAATACTTTAGCGATTTCTTTAATTGCCTTTTTATTGTTAGATTCAGAACCATAGCAAATATAGTCAACACAGTTTAGTTTATTAAGGATGTAAATAGCTTTTTGAGCAAAAGACTCAGCAGAGGACACACAAAAAAAGCTGGGGTATTCTAGCACTATATCAGCTCCAGCTTTTCTGGCCATCTTAGCTCTAGTATATTTATCGACTAGAGCTGGCTCACCCCTTTGAACAAAATTAGAA
>Ga0265293_10002451_pt1 | contig 37261 bp, 29 predicted proteins | sample Munlanlewell138R_FD_192505 | JGI IMG/M metagenome (GOLD analysis project Ga0265293, IMG submission 192505) | Leachate microbial communities from a municipal landfill in Southern Ontario, Canada - Leachate well 138R | ecosystem: Engineered > Solid waste > Landfill > Unclassified | place: Canada... | reverse complement strand
GCCTCGCACAACTTACGGTATAAAAAATCGCCGTCGGTTGTTCCTTGCAATGCAAAAATAAAATAAAAAAGTGTATATTAGCAAATAAGAAAAGGAAATAGTCCGATTAATAGGGGGCTAGACCACTTCTATTTTTAGTTTTATTAAAAAACTTAAAATATCTCTTATTAGTTACTTTTTCGTTGAATCGATCCAATATTTTCTTTAATTTATCTCCTTCAATTGGTTTAAGAAGATATCCAAAGCAGCCAACTTCGTTCACTGATTTTTCAATATACTGTGCATAAGCAGTTGTAAAAACCACTTCGAATGTCTCTTTATTTACATTTTTGAAAAGCTCGAAACCATTCGCCTCAGGCATTTCTATATCTAAGAAAACCAAATCTGGTAAATAGTTTTCTATGGCTTCTACCCCTGTTTTTACAGAATTGCACAAAATGATTTCGAAAGAATTAATGGGTAATAAACGATGAATATAGGCTTTGAGTGTTTCTCTGTTCTTAGGCTCATCATCTATTATCACTATGATAAGATGGTTCATAATTATGTTTTATTAAGTATAAGTGTACACAAATATACAAAATAGAAACTGTAGAAAAAATTGTTTATTTCCGATTTATTGTTCTTTTGTTTAAAAACATCAATCTTCAACAAGATTTGTGTTTAGTTTTTTTACATATTTTAAATTTAAAATATTCATAGGATTCGTTCCTAAACCCTGTACATCATTCTGGGTAAAACGAGCCACTTTATCATAAAACAAAACAATCACTGGAACTTCATCTGCAATAATTGCATTCATTTCTTCATAAATTTTGGTGCGTTTTACCTGATCTACTGTTTGTAAAGCTTGTTCATACAATTTATCGAATTTTTCATTTTTAAAATGAGTGTAGTTTGGCCCATTGGGTGTAAAGTTTTTACTGTAGAACAAAGACAAATAATTCTCTGCATCGGGATAATCTGCTATCCAACTTCCTCTAAAAAAACTCAACTTATTTGTTGCAATCGATTGTCTCAAAGTAGAAGGTGGCATCACATCTACATCAACTTGAATACCTAATTTCTCCCATTCTCTTTGCAAATATTCTGCAATATCTAAATATGTACTATTGGTACTCAGCGTGATTCGAATTTTATTTTTAGTTTCGTTTTGTACTTCTTTTATCAAATCTTTTGCTTTTGCAGGATTGTACAGTAAAGTATTTCCTTGTTGAAAACCAGACAAACCATTCGGAACAATACCGTTTACTTGTCCATCTCCCATCCCATTTCTTAAATAAGCGACCAATTTATTTCGATCAAAACCCAAATTCAAAGCCTGACGAATTCGAATATCTTTCAGTAAAGGATCATTCATATTAAATCCAAGATATTCAGTATTTAAATACGGTCCGGTCAACATTTTAATTCTATCATGGTATTTTTCTTGCAGCATTCCATTGGGTTGCAAAAGCTCATCTTTATACGATGGATCCAAGCCCGAAATCATATCAACTTTGCCTTGTATAAAACGTAAAAAACCACTCTGTTTATCAGGTAAAAATGAGATGGCTACACTTTCTAAATAAGGTAGTTTATTTCCATTTTGATCTTTTTCGTGATAATTCTCGTTTTTTCTAAGCACTAATTTTACGTTCTCTTCCCAAATTTTAAACTTAAAAGGTCCCGTTCCAATCGGATTTGATCTAAAATCTATTGTTGGATCTTCTGTAATTTCTTTAGGTAAGACGGAAGCGTATTTCATAGACAATAACCCTAAAAATGCTGGAAAAGGTTTTTTAAGACGAATTTCGAACAAAGAATCATTTTTCGCATGATAGCTTTCTACATTTTGAAACACCCACGTACCAGGAGATGCCAGTTCCTCGCTCAAAACACGATCGAAGCTGTACTCAAAATCGTAGGCGGTTACTAGTCGAGTACTATCTTTTCCAAAATTTATATGCTTATGAAAATACACATCATCCCGTAGTGTAAATTCATACAACAAACCTTCGTTTAAAATTTTCCAGTTTTTTGCAATATCTGGTTTTACTTGTAAAGAATCGTCCAATTGTACCAAACCGTTAAACAATTGATTACACGGCCAGATAATAGCCATATTTCTAGCAAAAGCCGGATCTAATGTTTGGATATTGGCACTTTCATTGTATCTAAAAACATCGCTGTCACAAAATTGCGAAGTCTTCTTTCCACAGGCAGTCGTGGTTAAAACACTGCATAGTAATGCAATATAATAAAAAGTATATTTCATTAAACCAAATTTTGTTTGTAATTTTGCAGATTACTTTAGCAAGTAAAGATAAATGAAATTTCGCACTCCTTGTAGGAATTAATTATGAAAAACAGAAAAAAAGTAGCGTTTTACACTTTGGGATGTAAACTGAATTTCTCAGAAACATCGACTATTGCTCGTAGTTTTGCCGATGAAGGTTTTGACCGCGTTGACTTTGAAGATGTTGCTGATATTTATGTCATCAACACTTGTTCAGTGACGGAAAATGCCGACAAACAGTTTAAGCAAATTGTCCGAAAGGCCCTTAAAGTAAACGATAAAGCTTTTGTAGCCGCAATTGGCTGCTATGCTCAGTTAAAGCCCGAAGAATTAGTGGCGGTAGACGGAGTAGATTTAGTTTTAGGTGCTACCGAAAAATTCAAGTTGACCGATTATATTCACGATTTGTCTAAAAACGACATGGGAGAAATTCATTCTTGCGAAATTGAACAAGCCGATTTCTATGTAGGTAGTTATTCTATTGGCGACAGAACCCGCGCGTTTTTAAAAGTTCAGGATGGCTGTGATTACAAATGTACTTACTGCACCATTCCATTGGCTCGTGGAATATCTCGTTCTGATACAATGGAAAATGTAATGAAAAATGCGGCAGAAATTTCAGAAAAAGGCATAAAAGAAATTGTCCTTACAGGAGTAAACGTCGGCGACTACGGAAAAGGCGAGTTTGGAAACAAAAAGCACGAACATACTTTTTTTGATTTAGTTCAGGCTTTAGATACTGTTGAAGGAATCGAACGCTTGCGCATTTCATCTATCGAACCAAATTTATTAAAAAATGAAACCATCGATTTTGTAGCTCAATCTCGTACTTTCGTTCCTCATTTTCACATTCCATTACAATCGGGTTCAAATACCATTTTGAAGAAAATGAAACGCCGTTATCTCCGTGAATTATATACCGAACGCGTTGCCAGAATTCGCGAAGTAATGCCACATGCTTGTATTGGCGTAGATGTAATCGTAGGTTTCCCAGGTGAAACTGATGAGTTGTTTTTAGAAACCTATCATTTTTTAAACGATTTAGATATTTCTTATTTACACGTTTTTACATATTCAGAAAGAGACAACACTGAAGCAATTGACATGGATGGTGTAGTTCCTGCAAATGCACGTTCTAAACGCAGTAAAATGTTGCGAGGCTTATCTGTGAAAAAACGTCGAGCTTTTTATGAAAGTCAACTTGGAACAGAGCGTACTGTTTTGTTTGAAAGCGAAAATAAAGAAGGATACATCCACGGATTTACAGAAAATTACGTAAAAGTAAAAACACCTTGGAATCCAGAATTGGTCAATACCTTACACAAAATTCAACTAACAAAGATTGATGAAGACGGTTTGGTTAGATTTGAATTTTTGCCAGTTGCAGAATTAAGTTAAAAAACACTCTTTTAAAAGTCAAACAAACTAAATACAAACTTTTGTTATAAAGGGTACATTTCCTATTTTTACAAGATGAAAGCACCTTTAGCGGAACGTATTCGTCCGAAAACATTAGATGATTATATTAGTCAATCTCATTTGGTTGGCGAAACAGGTATTTTAACTCAAAACATTAAGAGAGGAATTGTTCCTTCGATGATTTTTTGGGGACCTCCTGGCACTGGAAAAACGACTCTAGCAGAGATCATTGCAAACGACAGTCAACGTCCATTTTATACCTTGAGTGCCATCAACGCTGGAGTAAAAGATGTGCGTGAAGTAATTGAAAAAGCTAAAGGAAGCGGCGGTTTGTTTACTGCAAGAAACCCTATTTTATTTATTGATGAAATCCATCGATTTAGTAAATCTCAGCAAGATTCCTTGTTGGGAGCAGTAGAAAAAGGTTGGATTACTTTGATTGGTGCCACAACAGAAAACCCAAGTTTCGAGGTGATTCCAGCATTATTATCACGCTGTCAGGTTTATACTTTAAATGCTTTTTCCAAAGCAGATTTAGAGGCTTTACTTCAACGTGCTTTAAAAGTTGATGAAGACCTGAGATCAAAAAAAATCACTATTAAAGAAAATGAAGCTTTGTTTCGAGTATCCGGTGGCGACGGAAGGAAATTACTAAACACATTCGAACTGATTATTCATTCTTTTGATGGAGATGAAATTGAAATCACCAATGAAAAAGTAATGCAAGTTGTTCAGAAAAACACCGTTTTGTACGACAAAACTGGCGAACAACACTACGACATTATTTCTGCTTTTATAAAATCGATTAGAGGTAGTGATCCAAATGGAGCAGTTTATTGGTTGGCTCGCATGATTGAAGGAGGAGAAGATCTAAAATTCATTGCTCGAAGATTGATCATCTCCGCGTCAGAAGACATCGGTTTAGCAAATCCGACAGCGATTATTATGGCTAACAATATTTTTCAGGCAGTTTCGGTTATTGGATATCCAGAAAGCAGAATACTCCTTAGCCAATGCGCTATCTATCTTGCTACTTCTCCAAAAAGTAATGCTAGTTATTTGGCAATAGGTAAAGCACAACAAGCTGTGAAACATACTGGTGATTTATCTGTTCCAATCCATTTGCGCAATGCACCAACAAAATTAATGAAAGAATTGGGTTACGGAGAAGATTACAAATACAGTCATGATTTTCCTGAAAACTTTGCTTATCAAGAATTTTTACCAACCGATTTAGCTAATACACCTTTTTATGAACCAGGAGAAAACACACGTGAAAAACAGACTAAAGATTTTTTACGTCAACGCTGGAGAGGAAAGTATGGGTATTAAATAAAAACTCCTGAAGGATAGTATTCAGGAGTTTATAAATTTATTCTTGCATATTTTTTATCGCAGTATGTTCTAAAGCATCTTTTACAGCATCAACATGTGATTTACTGTGTTTTTTAAGTCGACTTTCGCCTTCTGCCGAGAAAACGACGTCTCCCTTACAATTAATCAACTCTATAGTCAATTTAGTAGAAAGCATTGATTTATCACGTTTAACTATACATTTCAGCTCCTTACAAGGATCTGCAATTACATCTGCTGGCACTTCTTGATCGTCATAATAAACCTCAAAACCTGCTTCTTCTAATTGATACTTCAAGAAAGAATTCAATCTATATTGGTTAAATTCTGTTTGAAAATCATAGACTCCTTTTACTTGTACATACTTTGTATTTGTCAAACTCTGAGCTTGAGCATTTAGAGCAAACAGCCCTAAAAACAACATAATTATTATCTTTTTCATCTTATAAAATATTTATTAATTCCTTAAATTGATGTATTTCAACATGATTTTGTTTATTTGTTTTCTTGAACTCATTAAACCAAATTGCATGCATACCTGCATTTAATGCGCCAGAAACATCTGCAAAAAGACTGTCTCCAATCATAATACTTTCGCAAGGTTTTACAGATACTGATTTCATTGCATGATCAAAAATCTCTGGTCGAGGCTTTTGAAAACCTACTATTTCAGGCACCGTTAAGGTGAGAAAATAATCAGCCAAACCAGCATTTTTAATTTTTCTTTCTTGTACATTTTTTGGACCATTACTGATGATATGTAATCGATACTTTGATTTTAAATAATTTAAAGTTTCCAAAACCCCTTCAATCAAATGACAGTTTTGAGTCAGGTTTAAAATAAAATATTCGGTTATATATCTAATTTCATCTTCATCCACTTTTAAATTTATTGCTTCAAAAGTATCTTTCAGACGCGCATATCTTAAATGATCTCTTGTGATTTCTTTACGAGCAAACTGCTCCCAATATGCTTCATTAATTGGTTTAAAATTACTCATAAAACTCTGAGTTTCACCTAATTTTAATTCTTTAAAAGCTGCCTGAAAAGTCAATTCTGCATTTTTGTCGAAATCGTAAATAGTATGATCCAAGTCAAAGAACAAATCGGTCACCACCGCCTCTATTTTCATTATTTCTGAAGAGTAATTACTGCATCTTCAATATGATAAATCCAATCATCTAGATCGTTATCATTGAAGCGAAACGTTCCTTCCATAGTCACATAAGTATCTGTTTTCAAACGCGGAGTTTCACCTCTGTATTTGATTCCCATGATGGTTTCAGGACCTGCATTTCCACAGAAAAAACATTGTGCAAAAACGTTTTTACTCAACGCATAATTCTTGCTATCGATCGGAACTATAAAACCTGAGACCTTTATTTTTTTTCCTTGAAGTGCTTTCAAAGTACTATTAATCATCGGGTACATCACTTCTCCGTAATATGGATTTTTTTGTTTAACAAAATCGATTTGACCCAACATTTTCCATGTAATTTCTGTTGGATTTTTTTGAACAATCTTTTCCGATTGAACACTTGAATTGGGTGCAAAACTCATCAACAAAATGGCGGCACCTGAATACATTCCTATAATAATTTTCTTAAGCATCTGACAGTGTTTTAGATATGTTTAACGAGTACGCTTTCCAAGCCGGTATAACTGCTGCAAAAACTCCAACTAGAATTGTCGCTAAAAACAACAACCCTTCTTCTTTCCACAAAAACTCAAACGGATCAAAAGCCATTTTGAATTCTTGGTGAGCAGAAACCGACAAGAAGTACAAACCTACTCTACCAAAAATGATACCAAAAACGAATCCGGAGACACATAAAATAATACTTTCAAAAAGTACCAACCATAGCAATTGTAATTTGGACGCGCCTCCAATACGCAATAAAGCAAATTCGTATTTTCTTTCTTTTAGTGTGTTGTACAAGGCAACAAATATACTGATTCCTGAAATGAGCATAATGCCAAAAGCAAGATATTTTACAGCGGTAATTCCTACTCCAAAAAGTGAAAACAAACGATTGATTTCCAATATTGGTGATGCTGCTTGCATTTCGGTATTTTGAGGAACAAGACGTTGCCATGTTATTTTTGCCATGTTATTTTTAAGCTTCAAAAGCACTGCAGTGATTTCTTTTCCTTCGTGCAGGTGTTTTTCTTCTCCTTCCTGATGAATTGTTTCAGCTTCTTCATGCGAACTGTGATCGTGCATATGCCAAACCGAAGCAATGTTGGTTAAAATTAATTGATCGGCTACTTTACCAGATGGAGCTAAAATTCCAACAACTGTATAAGCATGATGATCATGCACTTCTCCCTCTTCGGAATCACCGTGGGTTCCAAAAAAAGTGGAACCTATTTTCAGTCCAATATTAGCAGCAATTTCTGCTCCAACAATCACTTCAAAATCTTTTGTAAAAGGAATTCCTTCTGCAATATTTAAATCAAAATGAGAAAGGTAATTATCGTTGGTTCCCACAATTTTATAACCTAAATAATTATCGCCATAAGCCAACGGAACAGCACTTTCTACCATTGGATTTTTCATCCAAAGTTCGGCTTCTGGATAAGGAATATTTCCTGGAGGTGCATCGATTTGATAAACCGAAGACAGAACTAATTGCAACGGACTTCCTTTTGCACCCAAAACTAAATCAATGTTGTCCATAGAAGCTGAAAACTTTTCTTCAAATTGTTTTTGAAGCAACATCAAAATTGAAATAATCGATACCGATGCGGTTAATAAAACAACACTTAAAAAGGTATTCAAAGGTTTAAACCAAGTATTTTTCCATGCTATTTTTCCAATCATGATAGAGTAATTTGAAGGTTAAGCTCCGACTTTAAACGTTGATCGTGAGTAACGATCACCAATGAGGAATTGTAATCACTTGCTAACTTTTTCAGTAAACGAGCAACCGTCAATGCGTTGTCGTCATCAAGACTTGAAGTAGGTTCGTCTGCCAAAATCAATGATGGATTATTGATCAAAGCCCTTGCAATACTCACTCGCTGTTGCTGACCAATACTTAACTGACTTGGTAATTTATGTGCATGTGTATGTAAACCGAGTTCCTCTAAAAGATTCATTGCTTTATCTTTTGATCTTTCTCCATTGCCCAGCCATGCATTCAAAACCACATTATCGAGCACTGACAAAGACTCAATAAAAAATGATTTTTGTAAAACCATCCCTATATTCTTACCTCTAAATTCATCCAATTTAGAAGTAGCTAATTTATGAATATCTTGATGATTGATTAAAATCTCTCCTGATTGGGGTTTTAATAATCCGCCCAACAAATGCAATAAGGTAGTCTTTCCTGTACCTGAATTCCCTGTAATCAACAAGGCTTGCCCATCGGCACATTCCATGTTTGGAAAAGAAAAATTTTGTTGAGCTCCATACGAAAATATAAGATCCCTTGTAAGTATCATACGTGAATGCTTTAAATCTTTGCAAGATATGAAATACTTTTGTAAGTGTTTTTTTTAGTTTAAACTTTACGCTTTTTTTAACCCATAATAGGATTTACTACAACGAAAAAACGGCATAAAATCCGAGATTTATGCCATTTTTAAATTATTTGTTCTGGAAAAAAGATTCTTAATTAAGTTTCTTTTCTATATCCTTGTCATTAAATACTTCCATCATATTTTGTAAGATTGAATGAATTTCACTTGTCATTCCATTCATTTCTTCAACCATTTTTGAAAAATCTGGAGCTAATTCAGACGAACGGGTATAAAAAGATTCAAAATCTTTAAATTCAATTTCTTGTGCCATTACTATTTGATAATCTTGGTCATCTACTTGTTTTAGAGTGATGGTAAAAGGAGAAATTGGCTTGGTTCCATTAGCAATCGATTTGATAAAAGACTGTTTTTCGTTTCTCAAAGTGATTTTTATTCCAACCAATTTATCTTCTACATACTGTGCATTTTCATAAATGAATTCTGTGTTGAAATCCTCTTTGAATGTTTTTTTCAAAAACTCAAAATCTTTAACGGAAGTACTTTCATTGATTTCTACCGAAAAAGAAGACTCAATTTTTTCAACCACTAATTCTTTATCACTTTTCTCTTGAGCTGTACCTATAAAAAAAGGAAAAACAACAGCTGCAATCACCCATAAGTTTTTAAGTTTTATCATGTCTTCAAAAATTTATTTGTTAAACTAAGTTTTGTATTTTTGTACTAAAATCATAAACAATGATAAAGTTAGTAATTATTTTTATAAGTTATTCAAATTTAACTTTTTCTCAACAAATAAAAGAAGAAACACTTCATTTTCAAAATGAATTAAACACTTTCTATCTTAATCCAAAAACCACTCCTTTAAGCAACGAAGAACTCAAAGATTTTAAAGGTTTATCTTTTTATCCATACAATGAAAATATGATTGTAAATGCAACTTTGGAACGATTAAAAGATCAAACTGCTTTTCAGATGCCCACTACAGGATCTAAACAACCAATGTACAAACGTTACGGTATCTTATATTTTGAAATTTCGGGTAAAAAAATGCAATTAGAAGTCTATCAAAATCTCGAATTAATGAATAAACCTGGTTTTGAAAAACATCTATTCTTACCTTTCTTAGACAATACCAACGGAGTCGAAACTTATGGCGGAGGCAGGTATCTTGATATTGAAATACCTGAAGGAAATAAAATTGTTTTGAATTTCAACAAAGCCTATCATCCTTATTGCACCTACACTTTGGGATATTCTTGCCCTATTACACCCGAGGTCAATTTTTTAGAAACAAGCATTAAAGCAGGAGTGCGTTTATAATTTTTTCTTTATGTATTTTGATGTCCACACCCACCAATTCACAAACCAGCAAAATGTTGTTGAAATAGTTAATCAATATCCTGATGAACCATTTCAGAACTATCCTTCTTATTCAATTGGGATTCATCCGTGGCGAATTGAAGCAAATAACTTTCCCCAACAATTAGATTTGATTGAAGAACACCTGTCGAAACCTAAATGTAAAGCTCTAGGAGAATGCGGGTTAGATAAGCGAATTGAAACTTCATTAGAACTTCAAAAAAAAGTTTTCATTCCTCAATTACTTTTAGCAGAAAAATACAAAAAACCTGTACTTTTGCACTGCGTTGCAGCATTTCAAGAAATCATTGAAATCAAAAAGGAATTAAACTTAACAGTCCCATTGATTATTCATGGATTTACTAAAAATGAGCAAGTTGCCAAAAGCTTGTATACCAATGGTTTTCATCTTTCTTTTGGAAAGCATTTAGTACGGAATCCGAAAATGGAAGTAGTTTTAAAAACGGTTCCAACTGAATTTGTTTTTTTAGAGACTGACGGCATGGAACTGAGTATTTTTGAAATTTATAAAAAAGCAGAGCAAATCTTAGGCAAAGACGTAAAAAAAATAATAGAAGAGAGTTTTAACAACATTTTTAATCAGTAACCACCTGGTTTTTAGACCACAAATAAAGGTTACAAAATAACAAAAGTTCATGGCTGTTTGGCAAGAAAGAGCAGAATTATTATTTAAATCTGAAGGTATAGAAGCGTTGAAAAACGCCAATGTTTTAATTGTAGGCCTAGGTGGCGTAGGTTCGTTTGCAGCAGAATTTATTGCAAGAGCAGGCGTGGGAAACATAACAATTGTTGACGGAGACACTGTAGATATTACTAATATCAACCGTCAGTTGCCAGCATTACATTCGACTGTTGGAAAATCGAAAGCTGCTTTAATGACAGAACGATTGATGGACATCAATCCGGAATTAAAACTCACAACGATAGAAGAATTTATTTCTCCCGAACGTGCATATGAAATTGTTACCAAAGATTTTGATTATGTGTTGGACTGTATCGACAGTATCACTCCAAAATTAAACCTGATTGTTGCTGCGAAGAAAAATGGAGTTAAAGTAATCTCTAATATGGGAGCTGGCGGTAAACTTATTGCAAGCAAAGTTGTAGTAAAAGACATTAGTAAAACTGGCGTTTGTCCATTGGCGAAAGTTATTAGAAAGCGTTTAAGAAAAATGGGAATCAGCAGCGGTGTGAAGGCGGTTTATTCTACAGAAACACCTGATGAAAGTAGTTTGAAAATGACTGATGGATCTAACTTTAAAAAATCTTACTTTGGAACCAACAGTTGGATCCCTTGTTTATTTGGATTGTACAGCGCCGAAACGGTAATACGCTATTTGTTGAAAACAAAAACTGAAACTAAGTAAATAAAAATCCGGATTTAAAGCTCCGGATTTTTTTATAACTATAGGTGCCTCGTCCTGAAATAACAATAAAAAAATGAAATCGTGTTTGAGTAGTTCTTCAATAAAACCCTTCAAATCATCCCTATAAAGATCACTTGAGTAGCTCAACATTTAACTGAATCTTTACTGTAAACCCATCAACATTAGATTTAAAACCTTATAAAAAGAAAAACAGTACAAACATAATGTCTGTACTGTTTTATTGAAAATTTTGTTTATTCAATCCTTAAATAACTTTCTCAAAGATGAATAAGCTATATTATTTTGCAACGTTTACCGCTCTTGTTTCACGTATCACTGTTACTTTTACCTGACCTGGATAGGTCATTTCTGTCTGGATTTTTTGTGAAATCTGGAATGATAAATTAGCAGCAACTTCATCTGATACTTTTTCACAGTCTACGATTACACGCAACTCTCTACCCGCTTGAATGGCATAAGCATTTTTTACGCCTCCAAATCCGTAAGCTACGGCTTCTAAATCTTTCAAACGTTGAATATAAGAATCCAATACTTGACGACGAGCGCCTGGACGAGCGCCTGAAATCGCATCACAAACTTGTATTACAGGTGAAATCAATGAAGTCATTTCAATTTCATCGTGGTGTGCTCCAATTGCGTTACACACTTCAGGTTTTTCACCATATTTTTCTGCCAATTGCATTCCCAATAAAGCATGTGGTAAATCACTTTCAGATTCTGGCACTTTTCCAATATCGTGTAATAATCCAGCACGTTTTGCTAATTTTGGATTCAATCCTAATTCAGCAGCCATCAAGCCACATAATTTAGCAACTTCTCGAGAGTGGTGCAACAGGTTTTGACCATAAGACGAACGGTATTTCATACGCCCGACCATTTTAATTAATTCAGGATGTAATCCATGAACACCTAAGTCGATAACAGTTCGTTTACCCGTTTCAGCAATTTCTTCATCGATTTGCTTGGTGGTTTTATTAACTACTTCTTCAATTCTTGCAGGGTGAATACGTCCATCAGTTACTAATCTATGTAAAGACATACGTGCAATTTCTCTTCGTACTGGGTCAAAGCAAGAAAGGATAATAGCTTCTGGAGTATCGTCAACAATAATTTCAACTCCTGTCGCAGCTTCTAGTGCGCGGATGTTTCGACCTTCACGTCCAATAATGCGCCCTTTTACATCGTCTGATTCAATATTGAAAACAGAAACACAGTTTTCAATCGCCTCTTCCGTACCTACACGCTGAATCGTATTGATGATAACTCTTCTAGCTTCTTGTTGCGCAGTCAATTTCGCTTCTTCCATTGTATCTTGGATAAAGCCCATTGCCTGTGTTCTTGCTTCTTCTTTAAGGCTGTCTATCAATTGTATTCTTGCCTCTTCAGCTGTCAAACCAGCAATTTGCTCTAACTTTTCAACTTGGATACGATGTTGCTTGTCTACTTCTTCTTGTTTTTTCTCTAAAAGTTCAAGTTTTTGCTCGTAGGCCTTGATGTTTTTTTCGTTATCATCTGCAGCTCTTTTAGCTCTGTTTAATTCGTTAGAAATTTGAGATTCTTTATCACGCGTTCTTTTTTCAGCATCTGCAATTTTCTTATCTCTAGCCAAGATGATTTGTTCGTGTTCAGATTTTAACTCAATGAACTTTTCTTTAGCTTGAAGGATTTTATCCTTTTTAATTGTTTCTCCTTCTGCACGGGCATCTTTCAATATTCCCTTTGCTTCGTTTTTTGCGTCTTTTATGATAGTTGAGGCGTTGTTTTTTTCAAGGTATTTGGCAATACCAAAACCAACTGCAGCACCAACTATGATTCCACTAATAATAAATATAATTGTTTCCATCAATTTGTAAATAGTTAATAAAAAAAGCCCACATTAGGAGAGTCGCATAAACTCTAATATAACAAGTTTTGAGCTATCTTACCGTTCAAGGATCCACTCGAGGTGGCTTGCTTTAGTGATAATGCTTCGCCCATTTTAATTTGTTGGTGTTGAGTTTATCAAACAGTATCTAATGTGAGCAGTATTGTTGCAACCTTATTTTAAGGCTGTCCTATATATTGTATTTTAATAAAATTTCCTCTAAACTATTATTAAATTCTTTTAATTTTTCTTTTGAGTCGTCTAAACCTTCTTCGTTTTGTATCCTATTTTGTTCTACTTGCGAAGCAAATTGTAAAGCACAAAACGCTAAAACGTCTTGCTTATCTCGCATTGCAAAATGCTCTTCCAATTGCACAATCATCGCTTCAATTTTCTTTACCGCAGCTCTAACACCTTCCTCTTGCCCGGGTTCAACCGTAAGTGGATAGACTCTGTCTGCAATACTGACCCTTATTTTTAGCTTTTCTTCCATATCGGTCAATTACTAATTTTGGTTAACTGAGATATGCAATGATCTATTTCACGAACTAATGAATTTATCTTTAGTTTTGTTTCTCTTTTATGTTCTTCACTGCCCAACAACGAATTTACAACTTTTAAATTTTCAAACTGTTGTTTTGTTTCAAAGTGTTCTTGCTGTAAATTGCTGTACTGTGTTTGTTGTTTTAGAAGTTCTTCTTTTAAAGAAGCATTTTCTTCTACTACTTTTTCCAAGTGCTGTATAAGTTTCGATAACTTCGCTTCAATCGATACCGTGATGTCACTAAGTTTCTCCATTTACACAACCCTTTTATGTTACAAAATTACTATTATTAAATCAAAAATAAAAAAAAAAATTGAAATAGATGCAAAATAGTTGTGGTTATATCTCTTGAAATACTATTTTCTCTTTTACTATTCCATTTGTTTGATTGGCAACTAGCTGTTAATCAGAGTGTGGTTGTCTTAAATGTCTTTAATGTCAGACAGACTTAAATGATACGTAATGTTAAAAAATTTAACAAAAATAGTTTTCTTATTGTCTTAGTCTTCTTATATTTGTTCCAGCTAGTTTTAGGGATCTTTGCTTTTGGAAAGAATTCTATTATAAGTTCTGATACTTTAGTACGTGGAAATTGATATCGGAATTGAAACCATTCATCAATTAATTAAACTTTCATCCTATACGTTGTAATGTACAGGATACCTAAATACTTAATGTTATGAAATCATATATAATAGTATTATCATTTCTTGTTGGTTTTTACTCCTTTGCTCAAAACGCAGCATTAGATCCTGCGTTTGGAAATGCGGGTTTTACCATAACACCAAATACTTTTGAATTTCGGCGTTTTGCTTTTGATCCCAATGGTAATATCGTAAGTATGGGAATTTCCAAAGGAACAGGGAGTTTAGATTATCGTTTGACACTTACCAAGACAGATGCCAACGGTATTCCCGACACCGCGTTCGGAACCAATGGTATCGTACTCACTGCCATAGAAGATGCTGAATATCCCTGGGGAATGGAAATCCAAGCCGACGGTAGGATTCTTGTTTCGGGTGGTGTGAGAATAGATGCTGGATCATCAACTTATAGTGGTTTTGTGATCCGGTATAACAATGATGGCTCTGTGGATACTACTTTTGCTGCCAACGGCATATATAGGGATGCTACCTTGAATAACTTTGAATTTATGGTTTTACTTTCAGACGGTTCCATTATTGCAGGTGCAAATGAAAGTATGACAGAGGAAGGCATACTTTTTAAATTAAACAGCAACGGCTCTCTGGATACTTCATTTGGGATTAATGGAAAGCTGACTATAGATGCAATCTGGTTGACAAATATGATTCTTTTAAGCGATGGTAAAATTCTTTGTGTTGGAGTGGATAGGTTGGATGCCAACCATACGAAAGTAGGATATTGCAAGATCGACGGTTTGGGGAATTTTGACACTTCCTTCGGACAAAACGGGATCATGACAATCAATATCGACACAACAATTGATATCGATACAATGCAGGAGGTATATGAAAGACCACACAATGCAAAAGAATTGCCCGACGGTTCAGTTGTTTTGAGTGGATACTTGAGTGATAAATTCTATCTGGGAGATTTTCTTGTAAAAATTGACTCCACAGGTTTTTTAGACACCACGTTCGGAATCGGTGGTATTGTAAAACATTTTTATGAATTTGCAGTAGGTTTGGAAGTGCAACCCGATGGGAAAATCATTATCGGACACTCTAAATCATTGAGTCAAAGTGTGGGCTATTCGCTTACCCGTTTTAACAGCGACGGAAGCTTAGATACAACTTTTAACAACGGCAACGGTTTTGTAGATATAGATGTGACCTCCGGCTCTGATTACCTGAAACAGATTAAAATGCAGGCAACAGATACACTGATCATCGGAGGAGGTTCTGGTTCTTGGGCAGGAGACTTTACCTTAGCACGTATTCTTTTAGATACACCGTTGTCCGTAGAAGAGCCTTTGGAACAATTTGTAAAAATCTATCCAAATCCGTTTGAAGGCCGTTTTTTTGTTGAAGATTATGAACAGGTTATTAAAGAAATCAAAATATTTGACAATACAGGTAGAATTCTTAAAACGATTTCAGAAACAAATACTTTAAACGAAATTACTACAAATTTTGCGAGTGGTATTTACCACATCCGTATTAAAACAAAAGACGGCAGAATGATGAATAAGAAAATGATAAAGGAATAATTTTTTTGTAGATATTTATCAATTAGGAAGTTACTTCTATTTTAATCTAAAGAATTCCTCGAGGCTTGTCTTGGGGTTTCCATTTCACCTCTCCTTTGGGGAGGTTGAATCTGAAGCAAACAGATTCGGGTGAGGCAAAATAAAAACAACAAAATCTCTTATTTCGGGGGATTTTTGTTATTTTTATAATCTAAAACTTTAAAAAAGCCATGAAACTCATTCTAATAGTTTGTTTGTTGTTCGTAACGAATGCAACTGCTCAGTCCGACAAAATCAAAGACTTTGACGCACCAATCAAAATTCCTTTATTAGTTTCGGGAAGTTTTGGCGAACTTCGGTCGAATCACTTTCATGCGGGAACTGATTTTTCTGCTAACTTTAGAACCGGAGATCCGGTTTACGCTCCGGCTGACGGTGTGGTGAATCGAATCAAAGTAAGTACTTTTGGTTATGGAAAAGCTTTATATATTCGTCACAACAACGGCTACAGCACAGTTTATGGGCATTTAAATGACTTCAGTTCGAAAATTGACCTCTATATCAAGGAGCGACAGTATGAAAAAAAGGATTTTGAAATTGAAGTATTTCCTTTGGCAAAGGAATTGCCTGTAAAAAAAGGAGAGATCATTGGTTATATTGGGAATACTGGTGGTAGCGGTGGCCCGCATTTGCATTATGAAATAAGAGATACAAAAACCGAACATATTCTAAACGCATTAGAAATATCGCTCAAGGATCAAGTAATGGATACCGAACAACCCATTATTAACGGAATCTACGTGTATCCATTAACAGATGAAACGGTTATAGATGGAACAAATCAATTTTTTGAAATTGCGTTGCACAAAAAAAACAATCAATACGTAAGCAGTGAAATTCGAGCAAAAGGAAGCGTTGGAATTGGCATCAATACTCATGACACTCAAAATAATAGCCGAGGAAAAAATGGTGTTTATAAAATTGTAACTTTTATTAATGGCACTAAAAGTTTTGAAGTAATTTTCGATGAGTTTTCATTTAATGAAACCCGCCATATCAATCATTTTATCGATTACAAATATTACAAACAAACAGGGAAACGGATTCAAAAACTATTTATAATCAACGATTTACCCTTAAGCCTAATTAAATTTCACAAGAATAAAGGCGTTCTTGATCTAAATCAAAATGGAGCTGTAAATTTTAGAATTGAAGTCTTTGATGCACACATGAACAAGCAAGTCATTGAACTACCATTTACTTTTTTCGATTACGAATCAATGACTTCTGAAAAAAACGATGGAAAATACATAGATTATCTTAAAGATTACGTTTTTGAAGAAGAAAATGTTGCTGTGGAATGGGATGCAAGAACTTTTTATGAAGATCATTATTTAGAAATTGATTTTATGAAAAATGGTGTAAAACTACATAGAGATGTCTTTCCTACGCAAAGAAACATCAACGTCAAAATCCTGGTTCCTGAAGATTATCCAAATAAAGATCAAACTTTTATCGGTTTGGTTGATAATGGTAAAATCCGCTATTTTGATACTTGGAAAAGAGGCAATGATTTTCGTATTCGAACTAGACAGTTGGGTACTTATCAATTGGTACAAGATACCCTACCGCCTTCAGTCCGTTTTATAAATTCGCAAGATCATTTTTCAGAAGAAGATCATTTGGTTTTTGAAATTCAAGACGATCTTTCGGGCATTGGAAGCTATAATGGTTTTCTAAACGATGAATGGGTATTATTTGAATACGACTACAAGACTAAAAAAATTGTTCACAAGTTAAAAGACAAAAAATATACAACAGGAAACAATGTTTTACGTTTAGAAATAAGTGACCGTATGGGAAATAACACTAAATTTGAGCAACTAATTTCCGTTGAACCTTGAAGGATTTTTCGCGATCTTATTTTTGTTTACTAATAATCAACTTATTATGTTTAGACAGTTGATACAAAACGATTGGCGATAAAAGTTGGTCTAATTGAATCTTGAGATAATTACAGATTTTTAATTTTAATAAAAGAGTTTTGAAAAAAAGTTTTTTCGTTTTTTTGTTTTCAATATGCTGGATGTATCAATATGCACAAACAGCACAAATCAAGGGAATTGTGTTAAATGTCAACGACCAGCCTTTGGAAGATGTTACTGTACAAGTTAAAGACAGAGAGGTAAAAACCAACTCGAATGGTTTTTATATTATGGAAGTTGATGCAGACGAAGAACTTTCGATTCAATTTCATCTTGAACACTACCAATCGGTCACTTTTGAAGAACAATTAAGAAGAAATCAATCATTAGAGCTCAATGTACGTTTAGAAGATGCAACAGAGCAATTGAAAGTACTGGTTATTGATAAAACGCTCCGCCATCGTTTTGAAGGAACAACTATAATTACTCCCGATGTCATCCGCAGAATTCCAGGTGCCAATCCAGGAGTCGAAAACATATTAAAAACCCTTCCTGGTGTCTATTCCAACAATGAATTATCTACACAATATGCAGTTCGAGGAGGAAATTATGACGAGAACTTAGTCTATGTAAATGAAATTGAAGTTTATCGTCCTTTTTTGATTCGATCGGGTCAGCAAGAAGGTTTAAGTTTCACCAATACTTCAATGACTGATAAAGTTGATTTTTCATCCGGAGGTTTTCAAGCTAAATACGGAGACAAAATGTCGTCGGTTTTAGATATTACTTACCGTCGTCCAAAAAAATTTGGCGGACAAGTGGATGCAAGTATTTTAGGAGGTACATTGACAATTGATTTGGCTTCTAAAGATCAAAAATGGAGTGCCATTACAGGATTTCGTTACCGAAACAACGCTTTATTAGTAAAATCTCAAGACGTAGAAGTAGATTATAAACCAAGGTTTTTGGATGCACAATCTCTGATTACATTTCAACCATCGAATAAATGGGAATGGAGTTTACTTTTGAATGCCTCAAAAAATGTATACGAATACACACCAGAATATAAAAGAACTAAATTCGGAAGCATTTTAAATACTCCAAAAGAAATGTTGGTTAATTATCAAGGTAGTGAGTTGGATCAATATCAAACATTATTTGGTGCCTTGAAAGCTACTTTTAAACCCAACTTCAATAACACATATAAATTAATTACTTCGGCCTATCATACTAAAGAAGAAGAATATTACGACATTTGGGGGCAATACTCAATGGGTGATGTGAGTACAGATTTAGGTGGAAATGCAGGTGAAGTGGAATATAATGTTGGATTGGGTTCTCAACTCAACCATGGAAGAAATAATTACGACGCTCTTATTTTCAGTGCAGAAATGAAAGGGCAACATAAAATTGACGCAAATGAAGTGGAATGGGGCATCCGATTTGTCAACGAGGATATTCGTGATCGTTTAGTTGAATGGGAAATGATAGATTCTGCGGGATTTTCTTTAGCTCATCCCCATTTCGCAACACCAATCGATCAACCCTACAATCCTTATCACGGTGAGTTACTTCCATATCAAAGTGTAAGAGCCACAAATTCTGTTAATATTAACCGTCTCAATGGTTTTGTACAATGGAACAGAAGTGGAGCAATTGGTACTCACGAAACTTTTTTTAATATAGGGCTTAGAGCGCACACCTGGAAAGTGGATGCGGAAGGATATGAAGTTTCAAAAAATCATTTCGTGTTCAGTCCAAGAGCTCAATTTGCAATTAAACCCGATTGGAATGCCGATATGGTTTTTAGACTTTCTGCCGGAATTTACCATCAACCGCCAAGTTATAGAGAGTTAAGAGCCATGGACGGAAGCATCAATCCGAATGTAATGGCTCAACAATCGATTCATTTAGTTATGGCAAACGATTATAGCTTTAAAATTAAAGAAACACCTTTTAAACTTTTTACTGAATTGTATTACAAAGACCTCTCTAACGTAAATACTTATACATTAGAAAATGTAAGAATTAGATATAATGCAGACAATAATGCCGAAGCCTACGTTTATGGAATTGACATGCGTTTAAACGGGGAAATTGTACCAGGCGTAGAGTCTTGGCTCTCTATTGGTTATTTGAAAACAGAAGAAAACTACAACGATCGAGGTTATATCGCTAGACCAACCGACCAAAGATTAAAAATAGGTTTAATGTTTCAAGATTACATGCCAGCAATTCCTAACCTTAAACTGTATTTAAATCAGGTTTATAACACTGGATTACCAGGAGGTTCGCCTTCTTACGTTGATCCATATGACTATCAAATGCGTTTGAAAAACTATATGAGAACTGATGCTGGTTTTTCTTATATTTTTAAAGATCCAACTTTTGATTCAGATAAAAAATGGCTACAACCTTTTGAGGAAGTTGCTATAGGTTTTGAAATTTACAATTTGTTTAACAATGAAAATGCTATTACCAATACTTGGGTTCGAGATGTTTATTCAAAAGTAATGTACGCTATCCCTAATAGAATGACAATGAGAACATTCAATTTAAAATTGAATATGAAGTGGTAATTAAATTGATTTCATCAAATTAAAAAAACCGCTTATCTAAGTAAACGTTTATGTGCTATTTAAAACCCAAATCCTAATCCAAAGTTAATTAAAACCGGTTCTTCTTTACTACTGAATGCACCAATATGTGCAGTAAAAGAATCCATCGCATTCAACCAAATTCCGCCACCATAACTGTGGTACCATTGGTTATTTATATCAAAATCACTTCGTACTTTTGCTGTATCATAACCGGCGTAAATTCCGTATGACATCGGCATAATCGAGTTGGTGATTTGTTGCATTTTAAACCGTAAATCCTGACTGCTCACAAAGGCTGCTTCGCCTATGAAACGCTGTTGACGATAACCTCTCAACCCATTGTTTTGACCAATCGATGCCGCTTGATAAAAATGGTGTTCGCCAATTACTTTTTCTGCCAAATAAGACGACGACCAAGTGAGTTTTTTGTCACGCGTTAAGGGAACTACAAAGTTTAATTTCGAGCGTAAATATTGGTTATTTTGCTCAAAATCGTCTGTTAAAAAACGAGTACCATATAAAAACGAAAAAGCCAAGCCTGTAGAAGGTTCGTGTGCATTGTCATAGTTCGCAAACGCATATTTTATTCGCGCTCCCACATAGTTGGTTCGGTCGTAACTGTCGTTTAAAGTAGTGGTCAATTGCTGATCAATCAATCGATTGTTTGTATCGACTATTTTGGTGGATTCATAAGTCGTTCCAACCAAAAACGACCCGCCGTTTCTGCCTTTCCATTGATAAGATGGTTTGATTTCAAACTGCGAAGTGCGCACCCGATAATAATTGTCTTTGTACAAATCTTTGTCGTAAGTTGACAAATTTTCCTTGCCAAAAAAGTTTCTTGAAAAATTGGAAGAAGTCAGCAAAGCTTCCATCGTCCAGAATCCCGTACGTGAATAATCTTTAAAACTACCTTTGTAAGTTGCCAATAATCCGGAAGTTGCAAAGTCCATTTTTGCACCTAATTGATGTTTTTGCGTGTAAGGATTTTGATTGAATTTATTCACGGTCAATGTTCCGTTTAAGCCCAACATCACGCCGTTGTCTTGGTTATAACCTACATTGGGCAAAATGGTGAGAATATTCATCGGGGTTTTTCTGTAATCATACTGATTGAGTTGGTATTGATTGCGCAAAACTTTTCTCGAATTTGCCGTATTCAGAAAGGTGTTGTTTTTGGATTCATAATCGTAAATTGTAGTCGCTGTGGTCGATTGCACATCGTAAACATCATTATTTCGTCCGCCAATAAGCCGGAGTTTAATAGGAGATTTTTCACCAATTACCCGAAAATTATCGTTGTTATCCAAACCATAAATCCAGATTTCCTTGGTAATTTCGGGATGATAAGTGAAGGTTCCCATCGACACATCACCCGATTTTTTGTTTCGGATATGCTCGATTTCGACTTTATCAGCAGCCGTATTTACAATAAAAGTGTCCTTTTTGTTGGTGCCTGCCACCACCGCATATTTGAACAATTCTTTGTAATAGTCTTCTACAAAATCAACCAATTTGGTTCGTCGGACTTTCAGGATTCGGATAATATCCTCGGTATATTGTTCCTGAACTTCTTTCGGCAATAAATCAAATGTTTCGTCAATAACCTCATCTGTAATGGAATGAACTATATAATCAGCCGTTTTTTTCCAATCGTCCAAACTGGTGTTTTGCAACAAGGTTTTATCCAACGGAAAAGCCGTTTTGTTGATCCATCGTGGAGGTGCAAAATCCTCAGAAAAGTTTTGCATATGACGCAATGCCGGCAATTTGTTCAGCAAACGCAATAAATTTCCATCTAATTTAGCAAACACCTGATCGCGATCTCTTGGAATCGGTTCATAAACCACCTCATCGCCCACCGTTTTTTCGGTCCAGCGCCATTGGTCTGCATGTCGGTCCCAATCGCCAATCAAGAAATCAAAAATGCGTGCCCGCAAATACATTTCGCTATCAATGCGGTACTTTTCATCTTTTTCTAAATTCACCAACAAATCTTGCGTACTGATAATGTCCTCGCCATTTCCGAAAGAAGCGACCTCTTTTTGCGATTTGTGCGGACGCTCTTCAATCATGTACAATTCGTCGCCATACATCTCATTGTATCTGCCCAAAATATTTTGCTTTTGCACATAAAACAACCTCGGATTGGTGTGATACAACTGCACGGCATCAGACAAATGCCCGATAATAAACGGCACATACGGATGCGAAGTCGTGTAATGATCATCGATGAGATTCAGCACAAAAGTATCGTCGAGCTGGTCTTCAATATAGGTGTCCTGAAAAACCGCCACTTGCAAAAAACGTTTGGAGCTTTTTCGCAAACCACGCATGACAAACTGCTTGCCTTCTGCATCTTTCAACCGCAAAGACAGTGATTGTGTACCGCCACCGGAAATAATCGGCGTGAGTCCTCCATAAAGTGTAGATAAATCAGCTACCGGAGCAGTCACTTTTGTACCAAAAACACTGCGGTAATGTTCGCCAAACAAAAAGCGGTAAAATCCTGATTTCTGGGTAGCTTTTTCGGGATAAACAGAAGCCTTGACTTCATTTTTTTCCACTTCGGGATAATTTGTCACAGCCGGAACAGGTTTTACAACGGTTTTCTGAAAAGTAATTTCATTTCCATTTTCTGTCATTTTGTGAATGGCAACATCCACTTGCTGATTGTCGTAAATTTTTAAGGTAGCAAAACCCAATTCGCCCAACGAATAGCTGGTAGGTTGCACCGCCCGAACCTCTTCTACTTTGGAGCCCGAACCACTGATGAGTTGCTTGATTCCGTCGTCTTCGATGTATTGCATATTGTGTTCGTGACCGGAAACAAAAATCACTTGTTCTTCGTCTTTGGTCAATGTTTTCAGGCGTTCAATCAACATGCGATAATAGGTATGTTGCGTATCGGCAGGACTTGCCCCAGTGGTTTTTAGCAAATAATTCACTACCGAACCCAAAACCGGTGCAGGGATATTTTTGTAGGGAAAAATATGTTTCTTAAGAGAAAAATAACCTCCATGCAAGCCGTTGGTAATCATTGGATGATGAATGGCAATTAAGGTAATTTTATTCTGATTTTTATTGACCAAGCTTCGAAATTCTTCGAAAAAATCTTCCCGAGTTTTCACAAAACTTTCTTCATTAATATCAGGATGACGGTCCCAATTTTGGATAAACCATTCGCTATCTACGGTAATCATAGTCAGCTCATCGTTAATTTCCAGAGCTTCGACTGCTCGATATTTGCGAGGCATAAAGGATTTTTTGCCCAATTTATCTTCGATATAATCTTTTTGTCGGATTAATCCACTTAATTTTCGGTACCAATCGTGGTTGCCTGGAATAAAAACCGTTGTTCCATTTACATACTGCGCCAAATCAATTTGTGCATCTAACTTTTCCTCTGCCAAAGCTCGATGTTTACTAGATTTTTTTGGCATCCCCACTGGATAAATATTGTCGCCCGTAAACAACAACGTTTGTTCCCTATCGGTAGATTTCAAATAATCTTCTACGGTTTGAAGCAACTTTTTGCCTTGCGGCTCGTCTGCATTTCCGGCATCGCCTACAATGACTACTTCGTGCAATAATTTTTGTTGATTTTCGTTATCAATCATATCATGTGAAAAATCTCGCCCGATTTGTTCGTGAAAAGTAGCACAAGAAGCAAAAAAGGTTGAAGCACAGATAAGAAACAGTATTTTTGGTTTATGTAGTTTTAATTTCATAAATTTATCAAGTATAAAATTCGTCCATGGAACTTTTAAATAAAGCCGAAGCTTACATTTTTAATTTATTCAAAGATAAGCTTTCTTGTGAATATATGTATCACGATTACCTGCATACTTTGCGGGTAGTTACCGCTTTGAATGAACTGATCAAAGGGGAAAATATTGCTAAAAATGATGCGTTGCACTTGCGACTTGCGGGTTGGTTTCACGATGCTGGATACATTTTTGGCGGACAAAATCACGAGCAAAGAAGTTGTGATATTTTTGTAGATTTCCTAAAATCATATCCTAATGAAAATGTTGACACAGAGGAAGTTTGCCGTTTGATTCTGGCTACTCAATTTCAGCACGAACCAACGGATTTATTGGAAATGTGTATGAAAGATGCCGATTATTTTCACTTTACCTTGGACAATTACGGTCAACATTGTGGTTTGCTAAAAGCGGAAGTCGAAGGCGTGAAAAAAACCGAAATTACCGAAGAAGAATGGAATCGGGAAAACTTGCTGATGTTGACCAAAAATCATTATTTCTATACCAATTATGCCAAAGAACATTGGCAAGAAAAAAAGGAACAAACGATTTTTAAGATTCGGGAAACTCTGCAAAAAATAGCCGATAAAAAAGCCAAAGAAAACAAGCCAAAAAAATCAGATCGTCCTGATCGAGGTGTGGAAACGCTTTTTAGAGTTACCTTAAGAAACCACACGCAATTGAGCGCCATCGCCGATAGCAAAGCCAATATTTTATTGTCGGTCAATTCGATTATTATCTCGATTATTCTTACGGCAATCATTCCAAAATTGGACAGTCCGAGCAATGCGCATTTAATTATTCCAACTTTTACTTTGTTGATTTTTAGTGTAGCCACGATTGTGATCACGATTTTAGCAACCAAACCAAAAGTGAGTTCCAACCCCATTACCAAAGCGGATATACAGTCGAGAAAAGCGAACATTTTGTTTTTCGGAAATTTTCATCAATTGGCAATGGAAGACTTTAACGAAGCTATGAACGACTTGATGAAAGACCGTGATTATCTGTACGATACCTTAATCAAGGATTTGTATTCGCTGGGTGTAGTCCTGAACAAAAAATACAAATTATTAGGTATTTCTTACACCGTTTTTATGATCGGAATTATTGTCTCGGTTACGGCATTTTCCATCGCATTTATGCGGATTTAACCAATATGGAAATTGGATAATGTGGCAGTTTGGTAATTTGAAAATGAGGTAATTAGTCAATTTGAAAATGTCCCGTCACTTCGAGTGAAATTTCTGTAACGCAGTGAAGGAAATTTTGTATCGAGAAGAAACAACATAAGTAAATCATAAGATTTCACTGCAACTCATGAAAATTTTGTATGTTTATGTAAACGATAACAAATGATGAGAAATTATTTAGAAACACCCATTTATAAAAAATCAGAAGAAATTTTTGAAACCATCAAAGCGATTACCGATTTGTTTCCTGAAGATGATCCCATCTTATCCGATTTAAAAGGGCAGTTGTTAGGTGATGCCATGCTTATTCAGGCAAAATTAGCTGGATCTTTTACAGTGAAATTATACGATCTAAAAATGGAAAACGCAACCTTAATCCGCAAGGCAGCACGTGACTTGATGGTTTCTTATCACACCTTAAAAATGTTCGGTTTTGAAGAGGTAGAATATTACCAAATCATTCGTACACAAATCGAAGAATTCCGATTGTTGTTTGTGGAATGGGTCGGCAGTTTTAACCAAAAACACTTTATTACCGATTCATGGGGCTTGTTCAATCCTCCCGGAATTTCACACGATTACGAACAACGAAGTGATGAACTCAACTTTTTAGATGAAGAGGAAGATGATTTTGATTTTTGAAAAACTATTATAAATACAACGATATTCTATCTTCTAACAGCGTAATCAATCCTTTTTCCTTAGCTTTATTTTACTTTTCTATTCAAAACGACAGATAACGACGTGATAAATGCTTTTATTTGAACAAAAAGACAAATACCTTATCCGTTAGATAGAACTGTGTATATTTTCCTTTGCTTTACTTTTGGTTATTATTTAACATTTCATATATTTACTCCATTCGAAAAATTAAAAATGGCAGTAAAAAAATCCGAATTATATAGCTCACTTTGGGCGTCTTGTAACGAATTGCGTGGCGGAATGGACGCCTCCCAATACAAAGATTACGTACTCACGATGCTTTTTGTGAAGTACATTTCCGATAAATACAAAAACGATCCCTTTGGCGCGATTACCGTACCCCAAGGCGCTACCTTTGACGATATGGTGGCATTGATCGGGAATCCGGAGATTGGTGATAAAATCAACAAGGAAATCCTCAATCCGATTAAAGAAGCCAATAAACTCAACGAATTTCCGGACTTTAACGATGAAACCAAATTAGGAAAGGGCAAAGATTTGGTGGATACGGTATCCAACTTGGTACGCATCTTCAACGATGACGCCCTGGATTTCTCGGCTAATTCTGCCGAAGGCGATGATATTTTGGGCGATGCGTATGAATACCTGATGCGCCACTTTGCCACGGAATCGGGGAAGTCCAAAGGGCAGTTTTACACGCCGGCCGAAGTTTCTCGTGTGCTGGCCAAAGTCATTGGCATCAGTCCAAAGAATGCGACCAACCAAACCACAGCCTATGACCCGACCTGCGGCTCGGGGTCGCTGTTGCTGAAAGTGGCCAACGAATCGGGCAAAGATATTACCCTTTACGGACAAGAAAAAGAAACCACGACGGCCAACCTCGCGCGGATGAATATGATCTTGCACAATAGTCCGACTGCGGAGATTGTAGCCGATAATACCCTGACGCGTCCTGCCTACAAAGAAGCCGATGGAAGTCTCAAACGCTTCGATTATGTCGTGGCCAATCCGCCCTTTTCCCTGAAAAATTGGAGCAATGGCGTGAGTACGGACAGCGACGAATTCAACCGTTTTACCTTGGGAGTTCCGCCTGAGAAAAATGGCGATTATGCCTTTTTGTTGCACATTATTGCTTCGCTTAAATCTACAGGTAAAGCTGCGGTGGTATTGCCACACGGCGTGTTGTTTCGTGGGAATGCCGAAGGCGATATCCGTAAAAATATTCTGAAAAAAGGCTACATCAAAGGCATTATCGGTTTGCCGGCCAACTTGTTTTACGGCACGGGCATTCCGGCCTGTATTATTGTTTTGGATAAGGAATATGCCGAGCACCGCAAAGGCATTTTTATGATCGATGCGAGCAAGGGCTTTGTGAAAGACGGCAACAAAAACCGTTTGCGTGAGCAAGATATCCGCAAAATCACCGATGTGTTTACCGCTGAGTTGGAAATCCCGAAGTACAGCCGTATGGTGTCGATGACCGAAATTGCCGATCCGAAGAATGATTACAACTTAAATATCCCACGCTATATTGATACCCAGGAAGCGGAAGATATTCAGAATATAGAAGCGCATTTGAAAGGAGGCATTCCGAGTGCGGATATTGATGCTTTGGAAAATTACTGGAAAGTGTTCCCCGGTTTAAAAAAGGACTTGTTTCGCAAGGTGCGGGAAGGCTTTTTTGAATTAACCGTACCGACGAACGAACTGAAAACGGCGATTTATTCGCATGCTGAATTTGTGGCGTTTAATGAAAAAGTGAATGGCAGTTTTCAGGATTGGCTGAAACTGGAAATAGAAAAATGGAAGGCCTTGCAGCAAGATGCCGATACGCAAACCGTCATTGCCGAAGCCAGCCAAGGGCTGATGGAAGCATTTAAAAACAATGCGCTGATCGATGCTTATGATCTGTACCAGCACTTGATGACCTATTGGAACGAAACCATGCAGGACGATGTGTACAGCATCCGTATCGACGGTTGGAAAGCCGGAAACGAATACCAGCGTTTGGTGATCAAAGGCAAGACCGATAAAAATGGGAAAACCAAAGGCGATAAAGAAGTCCCCGGTTTGGCAGGAATTGAAGGGCGAATGATTACGCCTGAGTTGTTGATTGAGGTGTATTTTCAGGATATGCAGGAAGCAATACGTGCCGAAGAAGCAACGATAGAAACGGCGCAGGCACGCATGGTTGAGATAGAAGAAGAGCAAAACAGCGAAGATGGTCTGTTTGCGGATTTGGAAAAAGTAAATGCGACCGAAGTCAATAAACTATTGAAGCAATTGAAACCGTCCAAAAAGGTCAAAGTCCCCGTTGCGGATGGATATAACATAGCGGCTGAACCAAGGGCTGAGTACGGTGTTCAAAGTGATTTTGAAATTTTAGAAGAATATTTGGCGTGTACCATTTCTATAAAAGGAGCCAATGCAAAAATCAAAAAGCTCAACGCCGAATTAGAAACTTTGGTATTGGATAAATACCCAACACTAAGCGAAACCGAAATCAAAACCTTGGTCTTAGAACACAAATGGCAAGCGCATTTGCAAAATGCCTTGACGCAAGAGCAAGAACGCATCAGCCAAAACCTGACCCAACGCATCAAAGAACTGACAGAACGCTATGCGACCACTTTAGCCGCATTGGACGCTGAGGCACTCGAATCCTCAGAAAAAGTAAAGGCTCACCTTGAAAAAATGGGATGGACATGGTAAAACAAGGCTATAAACAAACCGAAATCGGAGTGATACCGGAGGATTGGGAGGTGAAAAAAGTATCTGAAATATCGAGAATTACTACAGGTAATAAAAATACTCAAGATAGAATTGAGAATGGAATTTATCCTTTTTTTGTACGTTCACAAACAATAGAGCACTTAAATAGCTTTTCTTTTGAGGGAGAAGCTGTTTTAACAGCAGGAGATGGTGTAGGAGTTGGAAAAGTTTTTCATTATATAAATGGCAAATTTGACTATCACCAAAGAGTTTACGCGATTAGTCATTTTGACACAAATGTTTATGGCTTCTACTTTTTTAAGTACTTCCAGAATAATTTTTACAATAGAATAATGCAAATGACTGCAAAGTCTTCTGTTGATAGTGTAAGAATGGAAACAATTGCAGATATGCTCATCCCCCTTCCCCCACTCCCCGAGCAAGAGGCCATCGCCGAAGCTTTGTCGGATGCCGATGCGTGGATAGCAAGCTTAGAGCAACTCATCGCCAAAAAACGCCTCATCAAACAAGGCGCAATGCAGGAATTGTTGACGCCGAAGGAAGATTGGGAAGTGAAGAAGTTGGGTGAGGTTGCTGAATTTTTAAAAGGAAAAGATTTGTCTAAATCAGACCTTAGTTCCAATGGGAAATATGAATGTATTCATTATGGTGAATTATTTACAACTTATAAAGAAAGTATTAAAAATGTAAAGAATTATACAAACAATAACCTAAATAAAATATTCTCTAAAAGTAATGATGTATTAATGCCAACATCTGATGTTACGCCTAGAGGTTTAGCAACTGCAAGTTGTATAAAAAAGGATGGTGTCATACTTGGAGGTGATATTTTAATAATTAGGTTTCAAGTAGGTTTTGATGGAGTGTATTTTTCTTATTTCATATCTAATAATAAGGAGGAAGTATTAAAGTATGTATCTGGTTCAACTGTTTATCACTTATATGGTAGCGAATTAAGTAATTTAATATTTTCATTTCCATCCCTCTCCGAGCAAACCCGCATCGCCACGATTTTATCGGATATGGATGCGGAGTTGGAAGCCTTGGAGCAGCAATTAGCGAAAGCACGGCAAATCAAACAAGGGATGATGCAGGAATTGTTGACGGGGAAAACGAGGTTGGTGTAATGGATGATGGGGAAATTGTTTACCATTTTGTAGAGACAAGGCATGCCTTGTCTCTACAATAAAATAACAATAAAATATCAATACCATTCCCAAAACCATATCACGACAGAAAGTTGAAATCCAAGGCAGAGGTATCGTTATCACCGATCATCGGATTTAATTGTAAAATATTAGTTAATTCATCAAGAGTAATGACCAATATGTATAGTATTGAAAATAGGGCAGAAATAATTTCGATAAGGCAATTTGTAGCGCTTGAAGCGATTCGTATTCCAGAATACCAAAGACCTTACAAATGGACTGCTAAAAACGTATTACAATTAGTAGATGATATTCATACGTTTCGTAAAAAAAGCCATTATCGTTTTGGTACTATCGTTATTCATATCAACACCATTAAAGAAAACGATGGAGATCGTACGTGTTATGATATCGTAGATGGTCAACAACGTTATATCACCCTGCGTTTGCTGATTTATACCCTACAAAAATTAGTGCAAAATAATCCTAAATACCAATCCCACACCAAGGAATTGGTGGCAGAGACGTATGAAAATGTAAAAAAGATTCCCATTACATTTAAGCATAAACTGACAATAGAAAATATCAGTGCTAATTTTAGAATCCTACAAAGAGCAATACAGCACTATGATGATGAAACGATTACGCAATTCATTACCAATTTTCAGGTCGTTGCATTCTATATCCATGATGAAACGGAAGCTTTTCAATTTTTTGATTCTCAAAACTCGAGAGGGAAAGATTTATATCCCCACGATTTATTAAAAGCCTATCATCTTCGTGAATTTGACGCGAAGGAAAGAGCAATACAAACCGAGATTATCGATCAGTGGGAACGCTATGCTACCCATAAATTGCATGAATTATTCTCTGAATATCTGTTTCGAATCAAAGGTTGGAGCAATAGTCAGTCTTCACGTTATTTCAAGAAAGAACATATTGATAGTTTTAAAGGAATCAGTATCGACAAAATTGAAGAATATCCGTATGTAAAAGGATTACAAATCGCTCATCATTTGGTAGATAACTATAATGCTAATGTGGAACGAAAAATAGATAAGCAAAAGATGGATTTTCCTTTTCAGATCGATCAATTAATGATCAATGGAAGGCGTTTTTTTGAATATATCAGTTACTATTTGGGGATCAACGAGCGCTTCAAGGCAACCTATTTAAAGCCCACCGAAACTTTAACACATGAAGGTTCACGAACCGAGTTGTTGGTGAACTATATTTATCATAATAAATTTAGCTATCGAGATGGAGAATCTTATTTAAAAGATTTGTTTGAATGTGTCACCATATTTTACATTGATAAATTTGGGAATAAGGAAATCGATTCCTTTATAGAAAAAGCATTTGTATGGACGTATTATTTACGATTCGAATTCCAACGATTAGGATTTGATAGTATAGATAAATATGTACTAAACAACAATTTGTTTTTAGTAATAAAAAATGCGATACATCCCAAAGAAGTGGTAAAATCGGACTATTTAACCTTGCCAACCCTTCAAAAAATAATGGATTTCGAAAAAGAAGAATCAAGAAGAATGGATCAAAAAATTGTTAAATTCTTTAAAGACAATAATTACTATGCAAACTAAACAGACTGAACTTAAGAATTTGAGTATTGGGGAGTTATTTGCTAGCCAAGATGCTTATTTGATCCCTGTTTATCAGCGTAATTATGAATGGGAAGACAAGCAAATTATTCAATTGATCGAAGATATCAAGGATTATTATATTGAGGAGGAAACTAAGAATTATTATATCGGCACCTTAGTCGTAAATGTGAGAAGAACCAATGCGGCTGTTTTTTATGAAACGATTGATGGGCAACAACGCTTAACGACATTCAACTTACTGATGTGTGCGTTACGCGAGTTAAACAGGGAGTATAAAGTCGACCTTGGGGAAGATATACTATTGAAAACCATCATTAGTTTCGAATCTCGTCCTATTGCTGTAAAAACCATCGAATACATTTATAATAATGGAACCGACCAACCCAACTTTACGGATTATAATGAAAATATTATCAATGGGGTACGCATCATAAAATCCCAACTTTTAAAGTTGATTAACTTATTTTCATCTCCTACAAAAGAAGCACAATTAAAAGATAAAACTTTTACGGGCTTTTTAAAATATCTATTCGAAAAAGTAATCATCATTCGTGTACAAGTTCCTTTGGATACCGATTTGAATCATTATTTTGAGATCATGAACTCGCGTGGCGAACAGCTTGAAAAACACGAAATATTGAAAGCTCGATTAATGAATGAATTAAATGATTTGGACGATTCTTTAAGGATAAGAAAACATTTTCATTTAATTTGGGATGCGTGTTCACAGATGGAAAATTATGTTCAATTATTGTTTCCAAAAAAATACCGAAATGAGCTTTTTGGAGATCGATGGTTTCAATTCTTAGCCAAAGATAGTCAAGAACTTTTTTCATTACTTTCTAATCATGCAGATCCTGTAACTACGGTAAACGATGGTTTAAACTTCGATGAAATTGTAGAAACTTCTGATGCCGTAGCCTTATCAATTAAAATAAAAGAACTTCATAATGAGGAAGTTGTTAATGAATCTGATGCGAATCAATACCAACCCGTAATCAATTTTGAAAATTTTCTGTTGCATGCGTTGAAACTCATGATTCCTACAGCTACTGAGATAAGTTTAGACGATAAACGATTGCTTAGCTTCTTTAAAATAGCTTTAGAACAGTCAACGAATAAGGCACAGTTTGTTTTAGATTTTGGGTATCAATTATTGAAAACTAAATTTTTACTCGATCAATACATTCTAAAGAGAAAATATTTACCAGGAGAGGATTTTTGGACGCTAGAAGCTTTAAAATTTTATCCGAAAGTGGATGGGGGAAGAGATAAAGAGTCTTACAATTATGTAAACACTTATGCTGAAAAGGCCACGAATGATGAATTGATTTTATTATTATCGATGTTTCATGTTTCGACACCAACATTGGTATATAAACACTGGTTATTAGAAGTGTTACGTTTTTTAAATGAAGCTTACAGTTTTGATGATCATCATTCGGGCTTAGAATATCCTGCGAATATAGATGCTAGTAATTATAAAGATGCTTTGATAATTATTGCTAAGAAATTCTTAAAGTATCGATTTATCAATCAAAAGCAAGAAGTGGGATATGATAAATTACTGGAGAATGATTTAAAAGATACAGAATGTCTCTTTGACGAAAGTTTATTGTCTTATGGAAAAATTAGAAATAATCTAGTTTTTAATTATATAGATTATCTTTTATGGCAAGATCGTAAAGAAGAATATAAAGATTTTGTATATTCATTTAGGAGTTCTGTAGAGCATTATTACCCTCAGAATCCTATAAGTGGAGAGCGTATTGAAGATGATAAATTATTAAATTGTATCGGTAATTTATGTTTAATATCTCATAGTAATAACTCTAAATTGAGTAATTATTTACCACTCGCAAAGAAGGAACATTACATCAATTCTAAATCCAAGGACAGTATAAAACAAATGGAAATGATGAAAAGTCCTTCATGGTTTTTAAAAGAAATTCAGGAGCATAATGACTATATTATATCACTTTTAAAAACGAATTTGTACGGATAAATCTTATCGTAACCGATGGAAAAATTCAATAATAAATATCGCATTGAATCTGCCCGAGCCCCATGGTGGGATTATAGTCGGGCGGGTACGTATTTTATTACGATTTGTACAAAAAACAGGGAACATTATTTTGGTGAAATCGAAGATGGTAAAATGGTTTTGTCACCTACAGGCGTGATTGTCAATTTATTGTGGTATGAAATACCTTACCATTCCCAAAACGTGGAATTGGATGAATTTGTGGTCATGCCCAATCACATACACGGGATATTGATATTGAATGGGAATGATTTGGAAAATAATAATAACGTAGAGACAGGGCATGCCCTGTCTCTACGTGGTGAAACCAACCCTGATTTAATCAATAATCCAAATTACCACCCGCGTTTTCGAAATCCAGGAAAAAATACCGTATCATCCATTGTTGGGGGATACAAATCTGTGGTAACCAAACACGCCAATCGATTGGGATTTCCTAATGGATGGCAATCCCGATTTCATGATCATATCATTCGTGATGATGATGAATATCAGCGAATAAAAAATTATATTAGCAATAACATTTCCAATTGGGAACATGATAAATTTTATTAACCCTATAATTAACACTATGATCAACCCAATCGAACGCATTACCCAAAACCGAATCATTCAATTGTTTCAAGAGCAATTGGAGTACACCTATTATGGCAATTGGGAAAAACGAGAACATAACAGCAACGTAGAACAAGAGCTTTTAAAAAAGAATCTCTTGCAGCGTGGCTATTCCGAAACCTTGGCAAATAAAGCGGTAAAAGAAGTGTACGATTTGGCAAACACCAATGCAGGAAATTTGTACGATCGCAACAAGGCGATGTATTCCTTGCTGCGTTATGGTGTGAAAGCACGTCCCGAATTGGGCGAGCATTTTGAAACCATTTTTCCGATTGATTGGCAAAATTGGGAACGTAATGAGTTTGGTATCGCAGAGGAAGTAACCTTGACACAAGGCAAAAACGCTCGTCGCCCGGATATTGTTTTGTATGTCAATGGAATTGCTTTAGCGGTTTTAGAATTGAAAAGAGGAACGATTGATATAGCCGAAAGTGTCCGTCAATTGATTTCTAACCAAAAAGCACTATTTAACGAATGGTTTTATTCGACTGTTCAGTTTTTATTTGCAGGAAATAATACCCAAGGTTTAAAGTATGGAACGATTGGAACGCCTGAAAAGTATTATCTTTCCTGGAAAGAAGATGAGCAGTATAACGAAGGTTACAAACTCGATAAATACCTTAAAAAACTCTGTCAGAAAGAGCGCTTTTTGGACATCATTTATAACGGAGTTATTTTTGATGCAGGTGAAAAAAAATTACCGCGTCCGCATCAGTACTTTGCCTTAAAGGCAGCTCAACCTTTTATTCAAAGACGTGAAGGCGGTATCATCTGGCATACCCAAGGTTCGGGCAAGTCCTTGATGATGGTGATGTTGGGCAAATGGATTCTAGAAAATATAGCCAATTCTCGTATCGTTATTCTTACTGATAGAACCGAATTAGACGATCAAATTGAGCGTGTATTTAATGATGTGGGTGAATCTGATATTACTAAAACCCGTTCGGGCAAAGAGTTAATGCAGTTTTTGACTGCTTCTCGACCTCGTTTGGTTTGTTCCTTGATTCATAAGTTTGGGAATAAAGGCGAAACGGATTTTGATGCTTTCTTAAAGGAATTACAAGAAAATCCAGTGAAGACCCAAGGCGAAATATTTGTATTTATTGACGAATGCCACCGTACGCAAAGCGGTAAACTCAATCAGGTAATGAAAGCCATCTTGCACAATGCCGTGTTTATTGGTTTTACAGGTACGCCGTTATTGAAGCAAGATAGAAAAACAACGATGGATGTTTTTGGTCGATATATTCATACCTATAAATTCAACGAAGCCGTAGAGGATGGAGTAGTGAAAGATTTGATGTACGAAGGTAGAAGTATTGAGCAAAATTTGACCTCTCAAGCACGCGTAGATCAATGGTTCGAATCGAAAACTGCCGGATTGAATGATTTTCAGAAAAATGAGCTCAAAAAGAAGTGGGGAACCATGCAAAATGTATTGAGTTCGAAGAGTAGAATGGAAAAAATTGTGGCTGATATTATTTTCGATTTTCAGACCAAGCCGCGCTTGCGTTCTCAAATGGGAAATGCCATTTTGGTCGCTTCGAGTATTTACGAAGCTTGTAAATACTATAATCTATTCCTTCAGACCGAATTAAAGAACAAATGTGCGATCATTACCTCGTACAATCCCAATATGCGCGATGTGTCTACTGAAGACACAGGAGCTGATAACGAAACGGATAAAGAATACATTTTCAATACCTATACGGAATTACTGAAAAATGTAAGTCCGAGTGGTAATAAATCTAAAACCGAAACCTACGAAACCGAAAGTAAAGAACGTTTTAGAAAAGAGCCAGCACGGATGAAGCTCTTAATCGTGGTTTCTAAATTACTGACAGGTTTTGATGCGCCGCCTTGCTCGTATATCTACATCGACAAGAAGATGCAAGATCATACTTTGTTTCAGGCGATTTGTCGTGTAAATCGTTTGGATGATGATTCTAAAGATTATGGGTACATCGTCGATTATATGGAGTTGTTTGGCAATGTAACCGATGCCATCAACGTCTATACTTCTGAATTGGATAGTGAAGGATTTACCCAAGAAGATGTGGATATTCAACTAAAAGATCGGTTGAAAATTGCGATTGATCGGCTGATGACAGCTTTGGAAACCGTAGAAACCATTTGCGATCCAGTCGCCCATCCAAGAGCCGATTTGGATTTTATCCGTTATTTTTGTGGGAATACCGAAAAACCAGATGATTTAAAAGAGAATGAATACAAACGTATGGCTTTGTACAAAGCGATTGTGGAATACATCAGAGCTTATGCTAATCTGAAGGCGGATTTTATCAATACTTGCTTTACAGAAGCCGAAGTGCAGCGTTTCCATAAGAAATTAGATGATTATCTCAACCTTCGTGAAATTATTCGTAAAGCATCTGGAGAAACCATCGATTTGAAAGTTTACGAAGCAGATATGCGTTTCTTGATTGATACCTATATCAAAGCTGAAGAATCAATGATTATTTCGCCATTTGAAGATATTTCTTTGCTTGATTTGCTGGAAACAGATATGGACAAAGCAATAGATAGCTTACCAAAAGGCATCAAAGGAAATAAGGAAGCGGTTGCTGAAACTATTGAAAACAATGTACGTAGTAAAATTGTAGAAGAGCATCTGTTGGATCCAAAATACTTCGATCAAATGTCTGTATTATTGCAAGAACTGATTGAACGTCGTAAACAAGAGATCATTTCGTATCAAGACTACTTAGTAGAAATGGCAAATTTGATTCGTCAAGTAAATCATGGTAAAAAAGATGACTTACCAAAATCTTTAAATTCGAAAGGAAAAATAGCCTTGTATCATGCTTTGGAAGATGAGTCACTAGCTTTGGCTTGTGAAGATGCTGTTCAGTATTCGAAACAAGAAGGTTTTAGGGAAAATATTCAAAAACAAAAAGTAATCAAAGGTGCTATTTCATTAGTGTCCACTATAAGATTTAAAAAGCTTATTGAAATTATTGATAATTAGAAAATTAAACGTGATTTGAGACGGTGACGATTTGAAATGAGTTTTGGTTAAGTTCGTGAAAACCGAATTTATG
>Ga0265293_10002450_pt1 | contig 37261 bp, 33 predicted proteins | sample Munlanlewell138R_FD_192505 | JGI IMG/M metagenome (GOLD analysis project Ga0265293, IMG submission 192505) | Leachate microbial communities from a municipal landfill in Southern Ontario, Canada - Leachate well 138R | ecosystem: Engineered > Solid waste > Landfill > Unclassified | place: Canada... | reverse complement strand
TCTGCGCCTCTTGCAAACACTGCGCCAGCAGCGGCGACACCGGTGTCCAGTGGTCGGCGTCTGGCGGTGGGCTGTCTTCCAGCCGCGACAGCATCAGCAGATCATGGACAAGGCTTTGCATCTGCCCCGCCTGCTGCGCCATCAACTGCAGATAGCGCTCACGCTCTGCCTGCTCCAGCGGCAAGGTGCGCAGGGTCTCGACAAAGCCGGCCAGGACAGTCAGCGGTGTGCGGATTTCATGCGATACGTTGGCCACGAAGTCGCGGCGCATGGCTTGCGCCCGCTCCAGCGCGGTGACATCGCGCGACAGCAGCAGCCGGCGCCCGTTGCCGTAGGGATGCAACTGCACCGAGACGCGCACCGGCCGCGCCGGCGTGCTCCCCGCGCCATGCATGATCAGCTCGCGTTCGTGGGTGGCCGACGCGCAGTAGGCGGCAAAGGCCGGATCGCGCACCAGGTTGCCGATTTGCTGCTGCAGGTCGCGCGCAACGTCCAACCCGAAATGATCGGCCGCGATCTGATTGCACCAGGCGATGCGTCCCAGCTTGTCGAGCAAGACCACGCCGTTGGGCGACGCCTGGACGGCAGCCAGAAATTCCTGCAGCCGTGCCTGGCTGTGCCGTGTTTGCTGCTCGTGCTGGCGCAACAGGCGTCGGGTGCGGTGCGAGACCTCGCCCCACAGGCCGCGCAGCGCCGGTGCGCCGCCGGCCTGGTTGGCCTTGAGCCAGCGCAGCACGCGGGACGCGCGCCACAGGTCCAGACTGAACCAGAGCACTCCCCCCAGCGCCATGCCGGCCGCAGCAGCCCAGGGCCCGGCCAGCCAGCCACCGGCGCCAGCGCCAGCGGCCTGGAACGCAAGAAAGGTGATGAATCGGGCCAACATGACGGGTGGGATCTGCCGGGCGCCGTCGGGACGCTCAATCCTGGCGTGTCGGCGCCGGTGGCGCGCTCAGGCGGTAGCCGGTACCGCGCACGGTCTCGACCATGGCACCCGCAGCGCCCAGCGCTTCACGCAGGCGCTTGATGTGGACGTCAACCGTACGCTCTTCCAGGAAAACGTGATCGCCCCAGACCTTGTCCAGCAACTGCGCGCGGCTGTGCACACGGTCGCGATGGTTGATCAGGTAGTTGAGCAGCCTGAACTCGGTCGGGCTGATTTTGATGGGCTGCCCTTGCCACATGACCGTGTGCGTCGCGGCATCGACCAGGAGCGCCCCCAGCTTGACGCTGGTGCCAGCCTGCTCGGGTGCGCGCCGGCGCAGCACGGCGCGGATGCGTGCAAGCAGCTCCCGGGTTGAAAAAGGCTTGGTAATGTAGTCGTCCGCGCCCGCGTCCAGCCCCTGCACCTTGTCGGGCTCGTCGCCGCGCGCCGTCAGCATCAGGATGGGAACGCCCTTGGTACGGGCATGACTGCGCCACCGGCGTGCCAGCGTCAAGCCGCTTTGTCCGGGCAGCATCCAGTCCAGCAGGATCACGTCGGGCAGGACGGCGTCGATCTCACGCTGCGCGGCGACGCCGTCGCGTGCCCAGACGGGCTCGAAACCGCCGTGACGCAGGTTGACCGCAACCAGCTCGGCAATGTCCGGCTCGTCTTCAACAATCAGGACGCGGGGCTGCTGGTTCATCGCACGGCCGACTCGATCTGCTCCATGGTCGTGTGACGCACGTCGGTGCCCTCGACGATGTAGATGATGAACTCGGCAATGTTCTTGGCGTGATCGCCGATGCGCTCGATCGCCTTGGCGATGAACAGCAAATCCAGGCTCGCGGAAATGGTACGCGGGTCTTCCATCATGTAGGTGATGAGCTTGCGCACAAAACCTGAGAACTCCTCGTTGATCAAGTCGTCCTCCTTGACAATGCTCAGCGCTGCGGCCGTGTCCAGCCGGGCCAACGCATCCAGCGCCTTGTGCAGCAAGGCCGACGCCAGGTCGGCAGCGATCCGCAACTCGGAAGACGGCAGGGTCAGCACGGTGCCGCTGTCGATGATGGACTTGACCTTGTGCGCAATTTTTTTGGCCTCGTCACCGACCCGCTCCAGATTGGTCGTGGTCTTGGAGATGGCAATCAGCAAGCGCAGGTCGCGCGCCGTGGGCTGGCGCAGCGCAATGATGGACGCCAGCTCACGGTCGATCTGGATTTCCATCGCGTTCACGCGCGGCTCCACCGCTATCACCTGCTCGGCCGCTTCGGCGCTGAACGTGGCGAGCGCATGAATCGCCTGCCGGATCTGCGATTCGGCCAGTCCGCCCATCTCCATGACGCGCGCCGAGACGCTGCTCAGATCGCTGTCAAACTGGGTTGACAAATGCTTGTTGGACATGGTGTTTGCTTTCATCCTAGATTCCGCAGTTGGATGCGCCTGAGCGTGCAGCGAAGGGCGTGTCAGGCAAGGGTGAGTGCTGCGGCTCCAAAGGTGCCTGCGCACCTTTGGACAGCACGAACAGAAGCTGCCTCTGGCTGCGGGGCGCCCTGCAAGGGCGACAACGCCGCAGACTACTGTCTGCAAGGCGGAGCAACGCGGCATGGCGCGGCCAGCGCTGTGCGATCAGGCGCATAGCGTCTTCACCTGATGGGTGGGCATTGAAAAACACAAAAACTCGAGCAATAACAAATGGCTGCCAAAGAAAATAAGCGGTCAACTGCGGATTCTAGGTTCATACTTTCATGGTCAGCCAAAGCGGCCGGTGATGTAATCTTCGGTCTCTTTGCGTCGGGGCTTGAAGAACAGCTCTTCGGTGACGCCAAATTCGATGAGACTGCCCAGATACATGTAGGCCGTGAAATCGCTGCAGCGCGCGGCCTGCTGCATGTTGTGCGTGACCAGCACCACGGTGTAATCGTCCTTGAGCTCGGCAATCAGCTCCTCGATCTTGGCGGTGGAAATGGGATCGAGCGCCGAGCAGGGTTCATCAAGCAACAAGACCTCGGGCTTGATGGCAATGCCACGCGCAATGCACAGGCGCTGCTGCTGGCCACCCGACAGGCTGGTGCCGCTCTGGTTCAGCTTGTCCTTCACTTCGCTCCACAGCGCGGCCTTGCGCAGGGCCCATTCGACGCGCTCTTCCATATCGGTGGCGTTCAGGCGCTCAAACAGCCTGACGCCGAAGGCGATGTTGTCGTGGATCGACATCGGGAACGGCGTCGGCTTTTGAAACACCATGCCCATCCTGGCGCGCAGCAGGGCCACGTCCTGCCGCGACGTCAGCAAGTCCTCGCCATCGAGCAGGATCCGGCCTTCTGCGCGCTGCTCCGGATAAAGCTCGAACATGCGGTTGAAGGTGCGCAGCAGCGTTGATTTGCCGCAACCGGAGGGGCCGATGAACGCCGTGACCCTGTTTTCCGGCACGTCCAGATTGATGTTCTTGAGGGCGTGGAATTTGCCGTAATAAAAGTTCAGGTCCCGGATCGCAATTTTCGGTTTTGTGTTGGCGGTTGTCATCATGATGTGTTGCATTTGACTTGCCTGGCCCGTTTGCCGCCTCATTTATTGCGCGTCAGCACGCGGGCCAGGATATTCAGCGCAAGCACGGCGGCGGTGATCAGGAGCACGCCGGCCCACGCCAGGTTTTGCCAGTTCTCATAGGGGCTCATGGCAAACTTGAAGATGGTCACGGTCAGGCTGGCCATGGGCTGACTCATGTCAGCGTTCCAGAACTGGTTGCTCAAGGCGGTAAACAACAGCGGCGCCGTCTCGCCCGCAGCGCGGGCCATGCCCAGCAGAACCCCGGTTACCACGCCCACCCGAGCGGCGCGCAGGGTGATGCCAAGGATGACTTTCCACTTGGGCGCGCCCAGCGCATAGGCGGCCTCGCGCATGCTGGCGGGCACCAGTTGCAGCATGTTCTCGGTGGCGCGTATCACCACCGGGATCACGATCAGTGCCAGCGCCAGTGCTCCCGCCCACCCTGAAAACGACTTGAAGCGGGCCACGACAACCACATAGACGAAGAGCCCGATGACAATGGACGGGGCCGACAGCAGACTGTCATTGACAAAGCGCGTCACCGACGCGAGCCAGCCCCTGGGGTTGTACTCGGCCAGGTAAATGCCGGCCATGACGCCAATGCACGTGCCGATGAAGGTGGCCGTGGCCACCATGACGAGCGAGCCGTAGATGGCGTTGGCAAGTCCTCCCGCCTCGTTGGGCGGCGGCGTCATTTCCGTGAAGGTGGCCAGTGCCAGCCCGCTGAGCCCCAGGCGCACCGTGGTCCACAGGATCCAGGCCAGCCAGAACAGGCCAAACAGCATCGCCGCCAGCGACAGCGACAGCGCCATGCGGTTGGTGCGCTTGCGCCGTACAAATTCGGCCAGACGTGCATCCGGCTGCCCGACGCTGCTCATGCACGGACTCCTTCATTCTTGCGCAACCGTGCCAGCAGCAGCCTGGACAGGGTCAGCACCACAAACGTGATCAGGAACAACACCAGTGCCAGATAAAGCAGGGCCGCCTGATGCAGGCCGGGGGCGGCCTCGGCGAACTCGTTCACCAGTACCGAGGTGATGCTGTTGGCGGCCTCGAACAGGCTCAGTGAGTCGAGCTGGTTGAAGTTGCCGATGACGAAGGTCACCGCCATGGTCTCGCCCAGCGCGCGGCCCAGGCCCAGCGTGATGCCGCCCATGACGCCGGCCTTGGTGTGCGGCAGCACGATCCTGGACACCACCTCCCAGGTGGTTGCGCCCAGGGCGTACGCCGATTCCTTGAGCAGCGCTGGCGTCACCTCAAACACGTCGCGCATGATCGCGGCGATGAAGGGGATGATCATGATCGCCAGGATGATGCCGGCCGACAAAATGCCGATACCCACCGGTGGCCCCGAAAACAGCGCGCCCAGGTAGGGTATGCCGGCGAACAGGGTTTGCATGGGCTGCTGCACGTACGTTGCCAAAATGGGACCAAATACCAGCAGTCCCCACATACCGTAGACGATGGACGGCACCGCAGCCAGCAGCTCTATGGCCGTGCCCAGCGGCCGCTTGAGCCAGGGCGGTGACAGCTCCGTCAAAAACAGCGCAATGCCAAAACTGACGGGCACGGCGATCACCAGTGCAATGAACGAGCTGGCCAGCGTGCCGTAGATCATGACCAGCCCGCCGTACTCGTTCCTGACCGGATCCCAGACGGCGCTGGTGAGAAACCCAGGCCCGTATTCCCGGATGGCGGGCCAGGCGCCAATCAGCAGTGAGACCAGGATGCCAAGCAGCAGGCCCAGCGTCAACCAGGCTGCGCCCGCCGCGGCCCAGCCGAACAACCGGTCCAGCAGCGGGCCGGAGCGGTGCTGCCGGCGCGGCCCCGTGACCGGCCACGCCGGCGGCGGTTGCCCGGGTGCAAGCGTGGCGGACAGGTCAATGGCCTCTTGCATCATGCCACTGGCAAAGGACAGCCGCTGACGGGTTTACCGGTACTCGACGACATGGCCGGATCCATCCTTGATCCTGCTCCAGCTTGTCATCACGATCTCCTTCACGCCGGCCGGCAACGGCACATAGTCGAGCGCGTCGGCCGCGGGGTCACCGTTTTGGTAGGCCCATTCAAAAAACTTGAGTGCGGCGGCCGCTTTCGCTGGTTTGTCCTGCTTCTGGTGCATCAAGATGAAGGTGGCACCGCTGATGGGCCAGGCGTTTGCACCCGGCTGTTCGGTCAGGATCTGATAAAAGCTCTGGTCCCAATCGGCGCCGGCGGCGGCCGCCTTGAAGGCAGCAGCCCTGGGCGCCACGAAGTGACCGTCGGCATTTTGCAGCAGGGTGTAGGTCATGTCGTTTTGCTTGACATAAGCGTATTCCACATAGCCGATGGCATTGGCCAGCCTGCCCACGAACGCGGCCACCCCTTCGTTGCCCTTGCCGCCGGTGCCCACCGGCCAGTTCACTGCCGTGCCCTCGCCCACTTGGGTCTGCCACTCGGCGTTGACCTTGCTCAGGTAGTTGGTGAAGATGAAGGTCGTGCCTGAACCATCGGCACGGCGCACCGGAGCGATGGCAGCGTCCGGCAAATCCAGGTCCGGGTTCAGCGCCTTGATGTCCGCGTCGTTCCACCGGGTGATCCTGCCCAGGTAAATGTCGCCAAGGACCTGGCCATTGAGCTTCATCTGGCCCGGAGCGACGCCCTTGACGTTGATGATGGGCACCACGCCGCCAATCACGGTCGGAAATTGCAGCAGCCCCTTTGCATCCAGCTCAGCGTCCTTGAGCGGCATGTCGGAGGCGCCAAAGTCAACCGTTTTGCCTTCGATCTGGCGGATACCGGCACCCGAGCCCACGGGCTGATAATTGATCTTGGCGCCAGTGGCTTTATGGTAGTCGGACGCCCATTTGGCATAGACGGGCGCCGGAAAGGTGGCGCCGGCACCGGTGACGTCCTGCGCGCTGGCCGGCAGCGCGCAGGCCACAGAAACGGTTGCCAAGCCCATCATGGTGGTGCAGAACTTCATTTTCATTGCAATCCTCTGTCGTTGAAAGGTGTTCGCAAACTATAAGAAGCCCGTATGACAGGAATATGACAGGTATGCAGAAATCATTCGCAGCAAGGGAAGAATTGGGGAGGGTGTTCAACACCCCACCTTCGACTTGTCTGACGCAGGAGCGCTCCGGACAATAGCTCCAGGTGAGGCCCAAACAGCGAGATCTTGGCCTTGACCTGAGCCGCCGCCACACGCGCAAGGCGGTGTTTCTGGGTGAGATGGAGCAGGTGGTGCCCTTGGGCCGAGCCGCTCGCGCTGATCGAGCCGCATGCCTCTCGCGCCAAGACCGGCCGCCCACCCTTTGATGTTGAAATCATGCTGCGCATCCACTTCTTGCAGCAGTGGTTTGGCCTCACGGATGTGGCCATGGAAGAAGCGCTGTTTGATGTGCCGTTGTACCAACAGTTCGCCGGTCTTGGCCGCACCTCTCGCATCCCCGACCGGGTCAGCATCTTGCGCTTTGGTGAAACCTTCGGTTTTGGTGAAACCTTCGGTTTTGGTGAAACCTTCGGTTTTCGCCATCTGCTGGAGCGTCACGATCTGTCCAAGCAGATCTTTGGCGCCGTCTCCGAGCTGCTGGCCGGTCGTGGCCTGATGCTGAAGGAAGGCACGGCGGTGGATGCCACCATCATTGCCGCGCCCAGCTCCACCAAGAACAAGGGTGGTACGCGTGATCCCGAGATGGTGAGCAGCGCGAGCGCACAGCTGCGAACGACCAAGAAAGGGAATCAGTGGCACTTTGGGATGACCAGCCGAAGGCGCTGGACGCCCGCAGGGCGGTCCCGCGCAGCGGGATGCGGTCACGAGCGCAGCGAGGCCGCACAGGTGGCACATATCGGCGTGGACGCTGACTCTGGCCTGGTGCACACCGTGACTACGACACCTGCCAATGCACACGACCTCACCGAGGCGCACAAGCTGCTGCACGGCGGTGAAGCGGATGTATTTGCCGACTCGGGCTACCGCGGTGCGCACAAGCGCCAGCAGGTCAAGGACCGTCATCCTGATGTCACGTGGCATGTGGCGAAGATGCCCGGCAAGCGGCGCAAGCTGGTCAAGAAGGGGGAAGCAGATGTGCTGACCGACCGGCTTGATCGCACCAAGGCGCGCATCCGCTCCAAGGTGGAGCATCCGTTTCGCGTGCTCAAGCTTCAGTTCGGACATGTCAAGATACGCTACCGGGGACTTGCCAAGAACACGGCGCAGTTGCACACACTGTTTGCCCTGGCCAATCTGTGGATGGTGCGCAAGAGAATTTTGCAGGCCGCGGCAGGATAGGTGCGCCCGGAATCTGGGGAATCATCGCCAACGGGTCGATATGGAGCCAAGACACACACATTTGGGGTCCATCTGACCGCTGCAAAACCAGATTCGGCGACATTGCGAAATTTGCTCATCAAAAGCTCGCTGTATCGTCGTTTCGAACACCTTCCTTAGCCCACGCGAAACCGATGCCGGAGAGCGCATTGCGTACTTTTCTCGGGAACGACTGGTTTTTCATTGCCTTGGCCCGTGAGCGCCGCAGATATCTGCGGCATCAGTGCCGCCACCCGGATCGAGCAGCCATATTTGCCCCCGTGTGAAGAAACGGTCGCCCATCAAATACGAGCCCATCATCGGCACGGTCAGCGAGCGTTGGCAGATCGTGAACGGCTGTCCGGACTGCTTGAGCGATTCAACAAATCGTTCAGCTGCTGCATCCACATCGGGCGAGACCGTATGGAGAATGCCCCAGCGGATGCCGTTGTATGTCCGCGCCACTCCCACGAAGATCTGTTTCACCCCGACACGGAAAGGGGTTTGCCATAGCCGGATAGTTGCAACCGCCCTACCCTGCGAATCCTGAATCGGCCGTTCGAAAGCCAGATCGTTGACACGGTTGTTCCAGAGCGCTGGCGCGAGCGGTGCCGTGGTGTAATCCAGACCCTGTCGGGCAAGGCGCAGCAGATTTTTCGGACCCGGACTATCGGCGGGGAGCCAGCCTGCCCGGCTCAGAAGTGCGGACAACGCGTCCGCGTTTGGCGTGACGACGGCAAACGATAGCGGCTGTTCAGACGCGCCGAGCAGAGACGATGTACCTGTAAGTTTTTGAGTACGCAGCATTTCGTCCAAAGGGCGATTGACTTGGATTATTGTTTCCGGTGCAGAAACCGGGGGTGCCGGCGTGCGAGTGGCGGCATAGGCAACGAACCCGGCGGCCGAGATCGCGACAAGACTGAACGCCGCCAACTTTCGGCGGCTTTCGGTTGGTGTATTCCAAGCAATTTGCCCGCCTGCACTCAGCCATTCCGTCAGGCTGATGCCCACAATAAGCCAAAGTGCACCGACCAGGTAACCTGCCCAGATGTCACTCAGATAGTGCACGCCGAGCATGATGCGGCTCAAGCCGATCAGGAGTACCAGCGCAGCGGTCGCGAAGAACAGGTTGACCCGCACCTTCCACCGGGTCGCTGAGCGGATCAACAGATAGCCCAAGAAACCGTAGAAGGCGACGGCGCTGGTAGCGTGCCCGCTCGGAAAGGAATAGGACGCTTCGAGCAGAACGGCTCCAGTCGGCCGTGGCCGCTCAAAGGCCAATTTGCCCAGCGCGCTGAAAGCCGCCGCTCCCAGGCTCGACGCCAGCAAGCCCACAATCGCATATTTCCGGTTCATGAGCCAGAGCAAAAGGCACGCTATAACCAACAGCACTCCAACCACCGGCGCTTGACCCAGATCGGTTATCCACACGAACGGAGGAATGGCGGCCGGCGCGCGGAAAGTGGCGACCAGTTGGGCCGTTGCGTGATCAATCGCGACAATCGGATCGGCGGTGACAACATCCTCGACAATGCCCGCAAACAAGGCCAGCACATAGGTAAACGCCAGGGCAAGAACTGTCAGCGGCAAGCCCTGAAAATGCGTGCGATCGACACGATTTGCGAGCAGGCGGATGCTCTCCGGATGTCGGTGCACCCATCGCCGTACATAGGGATTTCGACCCAGCGCCTCCTTGACCGAGCGGATGAGCGAAACCGCCACCCTCCACGTTTCCCGGCCCTTGTGCACGACGAAGCGCTTAAAGAGCCAAAGCAGCGCCCAGGCGATCAGCACGGCCACCAGCACCATCCCGGCGCGCGACATCCACGTTTGCGCAATCTTGAGCGACTGCCCGAACAGGTAGCCACCGCCGACCCACTGTAGTCCCCACCCGATGGCGCCCAGGACGTTCCAGAGCAGGAACGTGCGATACCGCATCCCTACTGTGCCGGCGACGAATGGCGCAATTTCCTTGACGCTCGGTATGAAGCGCCCGAGAAAGACGCTCCTTGCGCCATGCCGATCAAAAAAGCGGTGGGCTTGCTCGAAATGATCCGGGGTCAGAAACCAGATGCCGCCGCACGTCCATTTCTTGCCGTAACGTTCTCCAAGCCAGAAATTGAAATTGTCGCCAAGAACGGCGCCGGCGATGGCGAACCACAACAGATCACCGAAGTCCAGGTAACTGCCGGCCGCCAAGGCCCCCAGCAACAGCAGCAGGGTCGAGCCGGGCACAAACAACCCGGCCACAAGCGCCGTTTCCAGCAAAGCCGCAAAGAAGGCCACCCAATAACCCAGTGTGTGGAAGTGCTCGATGGATGGCAGGATGGCGTTGAACAATCTCTCGATCATAAGAATCGTCTCTGGATGATTACCAGATGCTGGTGAGCAGGCGGTCGAGTCGTGAGCCTTCGCGGTAAAGGAGCCAGACCACTATGGCAGCGAAGATGCCGGTGGCAGCCCCCCTGCGTCAAGTTCGTACATTGTTGACGCTCGATTCGGGTTTCAAAATGCGCCTTCATGCATCCCGTGGTGGGGTGCCTGATGAGTGCTGGTCAAGTTGAACCAAGGTGTACTTTTCCCAGCCGCCCGCGCAGAAGCTGCAAACCGGCAAGCGCGAGCGCGGCGAAGCCGGCTCCCGCGAGGAAGGTGCCTTGCGGACCGGCCGCATCCCATAGGGCGCCGGCGATGACACTGGCGGCGAGCAATGCCACGCCAGTGATGAGATTGAACATGCCAAAGGCGGTACCGCGCAGGTCGACTGGCGCCGCTTCGGCGATCAAGGTCGCGAGCAAGCCTTGCGTGAAGCCCATGTGCAGACCCCAGAATGCGACGCCGATTCCGATGCCGACGATACCGCTCGAATAAGCCAGAATGAGGTCGGCCAGAACGAGCAACGCCAAGCCAACGACGAGAACCTTCACTCTGTCGACCCGATCGGACAGAATCCCGACTGGAAAGGCCGACAGGGAATAGACCAGGCTCATGATCACCAGAACGAGCGGAACCAGTGTCAGCGACAGGCCGACCGACTGTGCCCGCAGGATGAGAAAGGCTTCGCTGAAGCGGGCCAGCGTAAACACCGTCGCCAGGGCCACAACCCACCAATAGCCCCGACTGAGGCGGCGCAACTCATCGCGATGCAGAGGCATGCGAACCGACCGCTGATCCCGTGGCCGATCAGGCTCACTCACGCCAACGACAATCAGCACGACCGACAGCAGCGCCGGTATGACCGCTACCCAAAACACCGCCTGGAAGTGATCCGCCGTCAGCCACATCAGGCCGATGGCCAGGAGCGGTCCCAGAAAGGCACCGATCGTATCCAGCGACTGGCGCAAGCCAAAGCAAGCGCCGCGCAGGTGAAGTGGAGCCATATCGGCCACGAGCGCGTCCCGTGGCGCCCCGCGGACGCCTTTGCCGACCCGGTCGATAAATCGCGCCGCGAACAACCAGCCAACGGACGGAGCCAGCGGAAACGCCGGTTTGGTCAGTGCCGCAAGGCCATAGCCGATGGCCGCCAGCAGCTTGCGCCGGCCGAGCCAGTCGCTCAGCGCGCCGGAGAAGACCTTGGTGATGGCAGCCGTCGCCTCGGCGACACCCTCCAGCATCCCGACGGTGAGCGCGGAAGCTCCGAGCACAGTCACCAGGTATGCAGGCAACAGCGCGTGGATCATCTCGGAGGACAGATCCATCAGCAGGCTGACACAACCGAGCACCCACACCCCGGATGGGATCTTTCGCCAGAGTGATTGCGACCGACGGCCCGAAGTGTTTGCCAGGGTCTGGGCCGGCTTTCCGGACATCATTGGTTCCCGCCTTGTTCATCGAACACGCGCTGCGCATATCCGTCGAGCAGCTCCTCGCAACGGCGCAGCCAATCGCTTGCCTCTTTGGCCAAGGGGGCGCCATAGAAGTCGAGCTTCCGGATCTTTTCCAGCCAGCCCTGAAGTTTCTTGAGTTCGGCCTCTTCTTCCTCAAGCTCGGCATAGGTGAACTTATTTTTTGCAAACTCCTTGGCGATCTCGGCTTCGAAGGCCTCGCATTTTCCAATGAACTCGCGATACTGGTCATCACGATCCTGGGTGAAACTCGCCAGCACCTTTTCACGTTGACCTTGGTCGAAGGCGACAGTCTCCAGGATCACCGCCTCGCCTCCCATGGCGGCAATGTCGTTTTCGATCATTTTTACGTGGCGCACATGGCGCACCGTCTTGGGCAGCAGGCAGACTCCGCTTTGCAGGTAGATCGCACCCAGGCCCTTCAACCGGCGCCAGAGGGCGACGCGCTTCGCCGATGGCTCGGAGGGCACCTTGTAAATCAGCATTAGCCATGAATCAGTCTTCATGGTTGCAAATTTACCGTAACCGTCGTTACGCGTCTAGCGATACGAATGCAAATTTAGAAAATTATGGCCAACTGCCGCTGTCGCTTTCAGCGGACGACTGCATCACGTAAGCCGGCGGGCACAGGCTTGTGTCACCGTACCTGAGGCCAAAAAATCAGCAGCAGCCGGGGGGTGGCGTGCAGGAAAAAATAACCCAGGAAGTCGGTCGTCAGCAGATGCCCGGCTTCGGTCGTGGCGGCGATGGCCATGCTTTGCACCATCTGGCGATCGATCACGATGCCCAATCTGTCGACCTCGAACGCCGACGCTGCAGCCAGCCCCACCAGCAACGTGAGCATCAGCTTTTGCACGCTGCCAACGGCAAGCAGCGTGGCCATGAAGAGCAGCAACAGCCACGCCAATGCGCCAAAAATGACCACGGTGGACACCTGGCCACCGCTGACAGCGATATGACAAGGGGCGCAGAAATCATTCGCAGCAAGGGAAGGTTTGGGCGGACAACGTCCGTGTTGATTTGTCCTGTCACGACAACGAGGTGATGAACCGGCAAGATGAGCCACTTCGAAAAGCCGGGTTTCACCCGATTTCAACGCAGCAAAAGGGCAAGCCGTTTCTCGACGGCCTGTGGCGCAAGATGAGCGCCTGGCGCCATGGCGAAGAAGCCGTGGATCCATTGCACGACGCCGCTGGCAGCCAGCCGGTTCTGTTGCCAGCCCTACTTCACGGCACTGCCGCGCGCACCGTCCTGGTGGTTGCGAAAGACGCCGCGCACCCCTCTTGGTGCGCTGCGCCAGTATTGCGGCGGCGCGACGACGTCGGCGCCGAGTTCAGCCGCGGCCTGCCACGGCCAGTGCGGGTTCCACAGCATGGCTCGTGCCAACGACACCAGATCCGCGCTGCCATTGGCAATGATGTCCTCGGCCTGCTGCGCGCCGGTGATGAGCCCCACTGCGCCGGTCAGCAGGCCGGTGGACTGGCGAACCGCGCGCGCGAACGGGACCTGGTAGCCCGGCCCGGCAGCGATTTTCTGCGCGGGTGAAATCCCGCCGCTGGACACGTCTATCCAGTCGCAGCCCAGCGCCTTGGCGCCTTCGGCCAGCGCCAGCGTTTGTTGCAGGTCCCAGCCCCCGTCGATCCAGTCGGTGGCCGAGACGCGGATGCCCAGGGGCTTGTCCGGCCACGCCTGGCGCACGGCATCGAGCACTTCCAGTGGGTAGCGCATGCGGTTTTCCAGCGTGCCGCCGTAGGCGTCGGTTCTTCCGTTGGCGATGGGCGACAGGAACTGGTGCATGAGATAGCCATGGGCAAAGTGCAGTTGCACGGTAGAGAAATCCAGCCGCGCCGCGCGCCGGGCGCTGGCGGCAAAGGCTTCCCGGATGCGCTTCATGTCGCGCGCGTCCAGCGCCAGCGGAGCCGGTTCGCTTGCCGTCAACGGCGCTGCGGAAGGTGCCAGCCGCTGCCAGCCCCGGGCGTTGCCGGCATCGAGCAGCCGGCCACCCCGCCACGGCACTTCGCTGGACGCCTTGCGCCCGGCATGGCCCAGCTGGATGCCCAGCGGCGTGTCGCTGTGGCGGCGCAAATCTTGCAGCACATGCGCCATCGCGTGTTCGTTTGCATCACTGTACAGGCCCAGGTCCGCGTACGTGATGCGGCCTTCTGCTGCCACCGCGGTGGCCTCCACCATGACCAGCGCCGCGCCGCTGTGGACCAGCGTGCCCCAGTGCGTGCGGTGCCAGGCCGTGGCCGACCCCTCGCTGGCGCTGTACTGGCACATGGGGCTCACCACGACGCGGTTGCGCAGGTGCAGGCTGCCGATTTGCAGCGGGCGGAACAGGTAGCTGGTCATTAATGTTGTCCTCGTGTGTCACCCTAGATTTCGCAGTTGGATGCGCCTGAGCGTGCAGCGAAGGGCGTGTCAGGCAAGGGTGAGTGCTGCGGCTCCAAAGGTGCCTGCGCACCTTTGGACAGCACGAACAGAAGCAGCCTCTGGCTGCGGGGCGCCCTGCAAGGGCGACAACGCCGCAGACTACTGTCTGCAAGGCGGAGCAACGCAGCATGGCGCGTCCAGCGCTGTGCGATCAGGCGCATAGCGTCTTCACCTGATGGGTGGACATTGAAAAACGCAAAAACTCAAGCAATAACAAATAGCTGCCAAAGAAAATAAGCGGTCAACTGCGGAATCTAGGGTCATGCCATGAGTTGTGCCCAGGCCTTTTCCAGCCGCTTGATGCTGACGGGCATGGGCGTGCGCAGCTCCTGCGCAAACAGGCCGACGCGCAGTTCTTCGAGCATCCAGCGGAACTCGCGCAGGCGCGGGCCCTGCTGCCCCTTGCGCTGCGCCACGTGCCGCCAGTAGCGCTCTTCCAGAGAGCGGATGGCTGCCATGTTCTTGGCGTCGCGCTCCGGATTCTTGGGATACTTGTCAAAGCGCAGGTTCACGGCCTTGAGATAGCGCTCCAGATGGCGCAGCGCCGGCCAGGGCGTCGTGGCCAGGAACGCGGGCGGCACCAGGCGCTGCAGCTGCTCGGCCGCATCGCGCGCCAGATCGGGTGTGTTTTTTGCTTCCCGGATGCGGCGCTGGGCCGCAGCGTATTCGGCCAGGATGGCGCCCGCCAGGCGGGCCACCTCCTGCGCGATCAGGACCAGCCGCGTTCGCCCCTGGGCCAGGCGCGCCGCAAACGCCTCGGTGTCGGCGGGCAGCTCCGGTTCCATGAACGCGCGCTCCAGCGCCACGTGCAGGATCTGGTCCAGCAGCTCGTCGCGCGTGCCCAGCGGCATGTAGAGCAGCGCCGTCTTCTGCATGTCCGGCAGGTTCTTGCGCAGCTGCCTGAGCGCGTCGGACACCTGCAGCGCAAACAGGCGGCGCAGGCCGCTGCGGTGCCGTTCAGCGGCAACCTCGGGTTCGTCAAACACCTCCAGGCCCACGCTGTCCCCATGGTCGATGAGCGCGGGGAAACCGATCAGCGTCTGCCCCTTGCGGCGCAGCTCCATCAGCTCCGGCAAGGGGCCGAAGTCCCAGTCGGTGTGGCGCGCGTCGGCGGACAACAGGGTGGCAGCCGGTGGCGGCTCCGGAGCTTGCTGGCCTGCCGTGGCGACCTGACCGCCCTTCGCTGCGGCCGCCGGCGGTTTCTTTTTTGCTGCCGGCTTGCGTGTCTTGAGCTGCACCAGTGCCTGGAACGCACCACGTGCCTGGCTACCCAGTTCGTCCTTGAGCGCGGCCAGGTCGCGGCTCATTGCCAAGCGGCGGCCGTGCTCGCCAGTCACGATGAAGTTCATGAACAGGTGCGGCGGTATTTCCGTCAGTCGCAGGTCAGACGCCCGGATTTCCAGCGCGGTGCGCTCCCGCACCAGGCCGACCAGCTTTTGCAGCAAGTCGCCCTGGGCAAACTGGGTGTCGGCGCGCAACAGCCCGGCCAGCTCGGCTGCGGTCTGCTCCAGCGGCCGCAGGCGGTGCCTTGCCTTTTGTGGCAAGGTCTTGAGCAAGGCCGCAATTTTTTCTTCCAGCATGCCCGGGACCAGCCACTCGGCTTGCTGCTGGTCGATCTGGTTGAGCACAAACAGCGGCACCGTGACGGTCAGCCCGTCCTCTTCAGCGCCGGGCGCGTGCAGGTAGCGGGCGCTGCAGTCCACGCCGCCCAGGCGCACCAGCCTGGGAAAAGCCTCGGTGGTGACGCCGGCCGCCTCGTGTCGCATCAGCTCGTCCTGCGTGATGTGCAGCAGGCGCGGGTTGTCGCGGGATGCCTTGCGGTACCAGTCCTGCAGCTGCTGGCCGGTGCAGATATAGTCTGGAATCTGCGCATCGTAGAACGCATGGACCAGCGCATCGTCAACCAGCAGGTCCTGGCGCCTGGACTTGTGCTGCATGTTCTCAACGCGCCGGGCCAGCCTGGCGTTGGCTTGCAGGAACGGCAGCGTTTGCTGCCACGCCTGCGGCCAGTCGCCACCGACCAGCGCCTGGCGGATGAGGATGTCGCGCGCGCCCGTCGGGTCCACCCGGCTGTAGTCGACGCGGCGCCCCTGGTAGATCATCAGGCCATACAGCAGGCCCCGCTCGAAAGCCACGACCTGGCCGGCCTTTTTTTCCCAGTGCGCCCCGTCTATGTGCGTTTTCAGCAGATCGCCGGCGACCTCTTCTATCCATTGCGGCTGGATCTGCGCCAGCGTACGGCCGTACAGGCGCGAGGTCTCGACCAGCTCGGCACAAACCACCCAGCGCGCGCGCTTCTTGCCGATGCGCGAGCCCGGGTGCACAAAGAAGCGGATGCCCCGGGCACCCAGGTAGTCGCCTGTCTTGTGCTGCCGCCCTTCCCCGTCGTCGCGGCGGCAGCCCACGTTGCCCAGCAGGCCGGCCAGCAGCGCCTTGTGCACCGCCTCGTAGCCTGCGGGCTGCGGGTTGTCCTGCCAGCGGCGCTCGCGCACCACGGTGTGCAGCTGGCGGTACACGTCGCGCCACTCGCGCACGCGGCGCGGGTTGATGTAATGCTCGCGCAGCAGGCGCTCGTACTGCCGGTTGCTCAGCCGCCGCGTGGGCTTGGCGCCAGCGCCGGCCTGCTGCAGCTGCGCCTGGGCTGCCGCCCTGGCCCGCTCTGCCCGCTTGGCAACGGGTAGCGCGGCCAGGTTCGCCTTGTCGGCCCGCTGCGGTGGTTTTGCGCTGGGCACGGCCGCCGGCTTGCCGCCGCGCGCCTCTTGCAGCCACTGCCAGAGCTTGAGGTAGCTGATGAATTCGCTCTTGGCGTCGTTGAAGCGCGCATGCTGCTGGTCGGCCTGCGCCTGCTTGTCCAGCGGCCGGTCGCGCACGTCCGGCGTACTCAGCGCACTGGCAATGACCATGATTTCATGCAGCGCGCCGCCATCGCGGCCGGCCACGATCATGCGGGCGATGCGCGGGTCCAGCGGCAGGCGGGCCACCGCGCGGCCGGTGGCCGTCAGTTGCCGCTGCTCGTCGATGGCGCCCAGCTCGGCCAGCAACTGGTAGCCGTCGGCAACGGCGCGAGCGGATGGTGGTTGCAGGAACGGAAAGTCCGTCACCTCGCTGTCCGGTCCCAGCAGGTTCAGGCTCATCATGCGCAGGATGACGCCTGCCAGCGACGAGCGCAGGATCTCCGGGTCGGTGAATTCGGGCCGCCTGGCAAAGTCCTGCTCGCTGTACAGCCGGATGCAGATGCCATCGGCAACGCGGCCGCAGCGGCCTGCCCGCTGGTTGGCCGCTGCCTGGCTGATCGGTTCCACAAGCAGCCGCTCGACCTTGTTGCGGTAGCTGTAGCGCTTGACGCGGGCGGTGCCGGCGTCTATGACGGCGCCTATGCCCGGCACGGTCAGCGAGGTTTCGGCGACGTTGGTCGCCAGCACGATGCGGCGCCGGGCATGTGTGTCAAAGATGCGCGCCTGCTCGGCCGGTGACAGGCGCGAGAACAGCGGCAGCACCTCGGCCTCGCGCAGCCGGGCATCGCGCGCCAGGTGATTTTGCAGGTGCCGCGCAGCGTCGCGGATCTCGCGTTCTCCCGGCAGGAAGACCAGGATGTCGCCACCGGTGCCGGCGCCTTGCCAAAGCTCGTCAACCGCGTCGGCAATGGCCTCGTTCAGGCCGTACTCCCGGCTTTCTTCAAAAGGCCGGTACCGCTGCTCCACCGGGTACAGGCGCCCGGAGACCATGAGCACCGGCGCCGGCTTGTCGCCATCGCCAAAGTGGCGCGCAAACAGGTCGGCGTCTATGGTGGCCGACGTGATGATGAGCTTGAGATCGGGCCGCCTGGGCAGGATCTGCCTGAGGTAGCCCAGCAGGAAGTCGATGTTCAGGCTGCGCTCGTGCGCCTCGTCGATGATGATCGTGTCGTACGCTTGCAGCAGCGGATCGCTCTGCGTCTCGGCAAGCAGGATGCCGTCGGTCATGAGCTTGATCGACGCAGCGGGCGTCACCTGCTCCTGGAAGCGCACCTTGTAGCCGACCACCTCGCCCGGCGGCGTCCGCAACTCCTGCGCGATCCGGCGCGCGACGCTGGTGGCCGCAATTCGGCGAGGCTGCGTGTGACCGATGCGCTGCGCTTTTTGAGCCGGCCCATCGACCATTCGGCCCCGGCCCATGGCCAGCATCATCTTGGGCAGTTGCGTGGTCTTGCCCGACCCGGTTTCACCGCAGACGATGATGACCTGATTTTCTGCCACCGCCGCCTCTATTTCCGCACGGCGTGCGGAAATGGGCAGTTCTGGCGGGAATTCGATGGTCGGCAGGGCGCGCGCTGCGGCTGTGTTCATGGAGCGCCCCATTATCCCAGCCCGGATTGCGACAAGCGGCCTGGACCGGGCCTGGCCGCTTTAGACCGGGCGCCGGGGCTGTGCGTGCCGCACGTGGCCCGCGTCCAATGCGAGATGGCGAGACGGCAGGCCGGACCCCGCGCTGCGGGCCCAAGCCCAACTCAGCCGGCCGCGAGGCGCTGCAACCGGCGCGGTTCGGGCTTACTCCCGATCTCAGAGCAGGTGCCGGATCAACGCCATCATGCGCCGGAAGCGCCGCCCGTACGGCGGGTCAAGCAGGCCGCCCAGCGCGGCGGGCGACTGGAGAAAGACGCTCTTTTGGTGCGTGAACCGCAGGAACCCGGCTTCGCCGTGCCAGGCTCCCATGCCGCTTGCGCCAACGCCGCCAAAGGGGAGCGCGGGATGCGCCACGTGCATGAGCGTGTCGTTGACCGTGACGCCACCGCTGACGGTCTCGCGCAAGACGCGGTCACGGCTTGTGGCGTCGCTGCCAAACCAGTACAGCGCCAGCGGTCGGGCGCGTGCATTGATGTACGCGATGACCGTATCGAGCGCGTCGTAGGTCAGTACCGGCAACACCGGACCAAAGATTTCTTCTTCAAGCAGGCGGCAACCGGCCGGCAGGTCAAAGACCAGCTGCGGCCGGATCTGGCGCCGCTCGGCATCCGTTTGCGGCCGGCCCATGGCCGGCGGCCCGACGTCGTCCACACGTGCGCCCCCGGCCCTGGCCTCTTCCACCAGCTCGAGCTGCCTTGCGTACTGCCGCGGCCCGACCATGGCCGCGTAGTCCCTGTTGCCGACCACTTCCGGGTACAGGCGGCTGATTTCGCGCTGATACGCTTCGGAAAACGCCTCTTCGCGGCCACGCGGGAGCAGCAGGTAATCGGGTGCGATGCAGGTCTGGCCGGCGTTCAGCAGCTTGCCCACGGCGATCCTGCGCGCCGCATCGTCCAGGTTGCTGCACGAGCGGTCGATGATGCAGGGTGACTTGCCGCCCAGCTCCAGCGTCACCGGCGTCAGGTTGCGTGCTGCCGCCTGCGCCACCTTGCGGCCCACCGCGGTTGATCCGGTAAAGAACAGGTGGTCAAACGGGAGCTCGGCAAAGGCCGCGGCAATGTCGGCGCCGCCATTGACCACGGCAAGTTCCGCCGGTTCAAAGTAACGCGCTACCAGCGTGGCCAGCAGTTCGGCGGTTTGCGGCGTCTGCTCGCTGGGCTTGAGCAGGACCCGATTGCCGGCGGCCAGCGCCGTGGCTGCCGGACCGAGCGTGAGCTGCAGCGGATAGTTCCACGGGCTCATGATGCCGACCACGCCCAGCGGCTGGCGCTGAATGCAAGCGCGCCCTGGCCGCAGGTACAGCGGCGTGCGCGCGCGCTTGGGTTCGCTCCACAGTGGCAGCTTGCGCCTGAGCTCGGCCAGCAGGCCATCAAGCACCAGCCCATCGGCCAGCTGCGTCAGGCGCTGGCCGCGCACGCCAAAGTCCGCTGCCACCGCGTCCGCCAGCGCGGCCCGGTTGTCATTCCAGAGCGCCGCAATGCGTCGCAATCGCCCACTGCGCTCGCTCAGTGGCACGTCCATGTGCCTGGATGCGGCCACCCGCTGAGCTGAAAACAGCCCGGTCAGGCCGCTGGTTGCGGCCACGGCGATCATGCTGCTAGAAGTTTCCTGCATATGTGGCTCCAGCTCATCGATCATCCCGCCCCGCCTCGTTGCCACAGCTGCTTGCGGCATGGCCCATGCGGTCCATGCTAGCGCGAAAGCCGGCAATTTGCAAACGGCTTCAATACCGTCCCTGCGACGAAAACGGACGTCTTGACGGCCGAGCTCCGACGCCGTCAGCGGCCCAGCGCCTTGGCCGTTTCTCCGGCAATGCCCCAGTTGGCACTGGGCACCTCGACGATCATGACCCGGATGCTTTCCCTGGGCGCATCGACTGCCTCGTGCAGCGCCTGGGTCACCTTTTCAACGACGGCGCGCTTTTTCTCTTCGCTGCGGCCTTCGATCAAGTAGATCTGGGCGAATGGCATGTTGGGTCCTCCTGTTTCAGAAAAGACAAGGGTCCGTGGGACCGTTGCAAACGGATCACCTGATTGAAAGCGATGCTCAGCAAGATCAGGCGCATGACGGATGACTTCGCAGATGTCTTGATTGAGGTTGAGCGAGGTGCGTTGAGCGTGCTGCGGCATACGCTTGACGCTTGACGCTTGACGCTTGACGCTTGACGCTTGACGCTTGACGCTTGACGCTGGACGCTGGACGCCAAACCTTGCGGCGGCCGGCCGAGCCGGCTACACGAAGCGGACGCCAACGCTGCCCATGCCCTGCACGCTCAGGGTCAGGTTGTCTCCAGCCGTCACGGCCACGGCGGCGGTGATGCCGCCGGAAAACACAAGCGCGCCGGCCGGCAGCGTCTTGCCGCGCCGGCCCAGGTGGTTGACCAGCATGGCCACCGCCGCCGCCGGATGGCCCACCACCGCGGCGCCGGCACCGGTGGCCACGACCTGGCCGTTCTTCTCCAGCACGATGCCCGTGGTGCGCAAATCAACGCTGCGCGCGTCCACGGCATGGCCGCCAACGACAAAGCGCGACGCCGACGTGTTGTCGGCGACCACGCTCTTGAGGTCGAACTTGAAGTCGCGGTAGCGGCTGTCGATGACTTCGATGCCGGGCAGCACGATGTCGCTGGCGGCCAGCACGCTGGCGATGCTGCAGCCCGGCCCTTGCAGTTCGTGGCGGGTGACAAAGCAGATTTCCGGCTCGACCTTGGGGTGAATCAGCTCGCTGGTCTGAACTTCGCCACCAGCCGGGACCATGAATTCATCGACCAGAAAGCCAAATACGGGATCGGTCACGCCCATTTGCTTCATCTTGGCGTGCGACGTCAGGCCGGCCTTGTAGCCGGCAAGGTGTGCGCCGCCGGCCAGTTTGGCCGCCAGGATGCGATCCTGGATGGCGTACGCGTCGTCCCAGGTCATGTCCGGGTGATCGTCGGTGACCTTGAGCGTGTCGCGCGCCTCGCGCTGGCAGGCGTGCAGGTGCTCGGCCAGCTGGTCCAGTGTCTTGTCGTCAAGTGCCATGTTTCAACTCCTCAAGCTGCCTGTTTTTGACGCGCCAGCGTCAGTGCCGTGTCTTCGATCATGTCTTCCTGGCCACCGACCATGCCGCGGCGACCCATCTCGACCAGGATTTCACGCGCCGGCACGCCGTATTTCTGCTCTGCGCGTTTGGCAAACAGCAGGAACGAACCGTACACGCCGGCATAACCCAGCGTGAGCGCATCGCGATCGATGCGGATGGGGAAGTCCATGATGGGCACCACCAGGTCTTCGGCCACGTCCTGGATCCTGAAGACGTCAACCCCCGTTTCCACACCCATGAGATCCAGCACCGCGACCAGGACTTCCATGGGCGTGTTGCCGGCGCCGGCGCCCAGGCCGGCGCCGGCCGCGTCGATGCGGTTGGCGCCGGCTTCGATGGCCGCGATGGAATTGGCCACGCCCATGGCCAGGTTGTGGTGGCCATGAAATCCCAGTTCCGTCCCGGGCTTGATGGCGTCCCGCACGCGGGCGATTTTTTCACGCACCTCGCCCGGCAGCATGTGGCCAGCCGAGTCGGTGACGTAAATGCAGTTGGCGCCATAGCCTTCCATGAGCCTGGCCTGGCCCACCAGTCCCTCGGGCGTATTCATGTGACTCATCATGAGAAAGCCCACGGTGTCCAGCTCCAGCTTGCGCGCCAGCGTGATGTGCTGTTCGGAAACATCGGCTTCGGTGCAGTGGGTGGCCACGCGGACGCAATGTACGCCCACGTCGTGCGCCATCTTCAGGTCGTCAACAGTGCCTATGCCCGGCAGCAGCAAGGCCGAGACCCTGGCCTGCTTCATGAGCGGAATGACGGCGGCCAGGTACTCCGCGTCGCTGTGCGGCGCAAAGCCGTAGTTCACCGAAGAGCCGCCCAGGCCGTCGCCGTGCGTGACTTCCAGCATCGGCATGCCGGCTTCATCCAGCGCTTGCGCGATGGTTTTCATCTGCGCCAGGCTGATCTGCTGCTGCTTGGGGTGCATGCCGTCGCGCAGCGTCATGTCGTGCAGGGTGATTTTTCTGCCCTTGAGATCCATTTTCGTATCCTTTGTGTTGCGTACGGTGCGCGCGTCAGGCCGCAGCCGCGTCCAGCGTCAGCTCGCCGGCCAGCAGTTGCTCGGCAAACATCTCGGCGGTGCGCGCGGCGGCGGCGGTCATGATGTCCAGGTTGCCCGAGTACTTGGGCAGGTAGTCGCCCAGCCCCTCCACCTCCAGGAACACCGAGACGCGCTTGCCGTCAAACACCGGGCCGTTCACCAGCTTGTAGCCGGGCACGTACTTCTGGACCTGCGCGATCATGGCGTGGATGCTCTCGGTGATGGCGGCCTCGTCGGGTTCATCGTCCGTCAGGCAGTGCACGGTATCGCGCATGATGAGCGGCGGCTCGGCCGGGTTGATGATGATGATGGCCTTGCCCTTCCTGGCGCCACCCACCTTCTCGATGGCGCCGGCCGTGGTGCGCGTGAACTCGTCGATGTTCTTGCGCGTGCCCGGCCCGGCCGACTTGCTCGAGACGGTGGCAACGATTTCACCGTACGCGACCGGCTGCACCTGCGCCACTGCGCTGACGATGGGAATGGTGGCCTGGCCACCGCAGGTCACCATGTTGACGTTCATCTGCGAGCGGCCCAGGTGCCCCTTGAGGTTGACCGGCGGCACGCAGTACGGGCCGATGGCCGCAGGCGTGAGGTCGACGATCATGGCGCCCTGCGCGATCACCTTGCGCGAGTTCTCCGCGTGCACGTAGGCGCTGGTGGAATCAAAGACGATCTGCACGTTGTCGGCCTTGATGTGCGGCACCAGCCCGTCAACGCCCTCTGCGGTTGTTTTCAGGCCCATCTCGCGGGCGCGTTTCAGTCCGTCGGAGTCGGGGTCTATGCCCACCATCCAGACCGGCTCCAGCACCGGGCTGCGCTGCAACTTGGCCAGCAGGTCGGTGCCGATGTTGCCCGGGCCGATGATGGCGCACTTGATTTTCTGGCTCATGATTCCTCTCTGTGGATAGTGCGCAGGCACGAGTCTGCGCGTTCAAATGAAACGGACCGAGCAGCCGCCGATGCCGCCTATGCTCACGCGTAGGTTGTCGCCGGCTGCAACCGGCACCATGGCGGCGAGCGATCCGGCCAGCACGATTTCGCCGGCCTGCAGCGCCGTGCCATGCGCGCCCAGCGTGTTGGCAAGCCAGGCCACGGCATTGGCCGGATGGTCCAGCGCCGCTGCGCCAGCGCCGGTGGCAACCACTTCGCCATTTTTCTCCAGGACCATGCCGCAGGTGGCCAGGTCGACCGCGCGCGGGTCGACCAGGCGGTCGCCCAGCACGAAAACGCCGCAACTGGCGTTGTCGGCCACCGTGTCCTGGATCCTGATCCTCCAGTCGGCGATGCGTGAATCGACGATTTCAAAGCAGGCCATGACGCCGTCGGTGGCGGCCAGCACGTCGGCAGCGCTGATGCCCGGCCCCTTGAGGGTGCGCTTGAGCACAAAAGCAATTTCGCCTTCGGCCTTGGGCTGGATCAGGCGATTCATGGGGATGGCCTGGCCCTCGCCGTACACCATGGCGTCGGTGAGCCAGCCAAAGTCCGGCTGGTACACGCCCAGCATGTCCATCACGGCCTGGCTGGTGACGCCGATTTTCTTGCCGATGACTTTCTCGCCGGCGGCCAGGCGCCGCGCCATCAGGCGCTCCTGCACGGCGTAGGCGTCGGCCAAGATCATGCCTGGATGCCGGTCGCTGAGCGGCTCCAGTACGGAGCGGGACACCAGCGCCTCATAGAGCGCATCTCCGAGTTGTTCGATTTGTTGGGATTCCATGATTTTCAGGCGTTTTGGGGCTGCTCAGAATTTGACCATGACATTGCGCAACTCCGTGTAGAACTCAAACGAGTGCACGCCGCCCTCGCGCCCTATGCCCGACTGCTTGGAGCCGCCAAACGGCGTGCGCAGGTCGCGCAGGAACCAGGTGTTGATCCAGCACAGGCCCACTTCTATGCCGTGCGCCATGCGGTTGGCCTTGCCGATATCCTGCGTGAACACGGCGGTGGCCAGCCCATAGCGGTTGGCGTTGACTTTTTGCAGCACCTCCGCTTCGCTGTCAAACGGCGCGATGTGGCAGCAAGGGCCGAAAATTTCTTCGGTAACCACCGATGCGGTCTCTGGCAGGCCGGTCCAGATGGTGGGCTCGATCCAGAAGCCGCCCTTGAGCGCGTCGGGCATGTCGGGCACGCCGCCGCCGGTGACCACGGTCGCGCCCTCTGCCGCCGCCTTCTTGTAGAACGAGAGCACCTTGTCCTGGTGTTCCTTGCTGATGAGCGGGCCGATTTTGGTGGCTTGGTCCATGGGCGCGCCCGGCGTCATGGTTTCAGCGCGCACCTTCAGGGCGGCAACCAGCTTGTCGAACAGGGGGCGCTGGACATACACCCGTTCGGTGCCCAGGCACACCTGTCCGGTGTTTTCAAAGCAGGCGCGCACCAGCGTATCGACAGTGGCGTCAAAATCGCAGTCGGCAAAGACCACGGCTGCGTTCTTGCCGCCCATCTCCATGGATACCGGGCGTACGCCGTCGGCCGCAGCCTTCATGATGGCGGTACCGGTGCGGGTTTCTCCGGTGAAGGTGATGCCGTCCACGTCCGGATGTTCGGTGAGGAACTGGCCGGCCGAGTCGGGGCCGAAACCGTGCACCACGTTGTACACCCCCTGGGGCACGCCCACCTTGTTCATGACCTCGCCCAGCAAGGTGGTTGTGGCCGGTGTTTCTTCCGACGGTTTCACCACCACCGTATTGCCGCAAGCCAGCGCCGGGCCGACTTTCCAGGTCATGAGCAGCAGCGGCAGGTTCCACGGACAAACGACGGCAATGACACCACGCGGCACGCGCACTGCGTACGACAGCGCCGTCTTGCCATCACCGGTGCGCATATTGAATGATTCGGTGCTCGTGCTCTTGATGGTGTCGATGAAGATCTGGAAATTGGCCGCACCGCGCGGGATGTCCAGGTGCGATGCCAGCGCATGCGGCTTGCCGGTATCTGCGATCTCGGCCTGCAGAAAATCATCAAAGCGGCGATTGATCTCGATCGTCAGTGCATCGAGCAGCGTGCAGCGCTCGGGCACCGTGAGCCGGCCCCACTCGCCTTGCAGTGCCGCCTTCGCGGCGGCGACGGCGGCATCGACCTCCGGCTTGCCGGCCTCGTGGATCTTGCCGATGACGCTGCCATCGACCGGGTTGATGTTGTCAAAGGTCCTGCCGCTGGCGCTGCCGACGTAGGTGCCGTTGATGAAATTCAAAAATTCTTTCATGTTGCCTTGCTTTCTGGCTGGTAACGGGCCGCTTGATTAATCCTAGATTCCGCAGTTGGATGCGCCTGAGCGTGCTGCGATGGGCGTGCCAGGCAAGACGCGACAACGCCGCAGACTTGCTGTCTGCAAGGCGGAGCAACGCAGCATGGCGCGTCCAGTGCTGTGCGATCGGGCGCATAGCGTCTTCATCTGATCGGTGGACATTGAAAATGCAAAAACTCGAGCAATCACAAATAGCTGGCAAAGAAAATAAGCGGTTAACTGCGGGTTCTAGGATAATTCAGGCGGCGTCCAGGCCCAGCGCCGCCAGCCCGGCGCGGGCGCATGTTTCGTCTTCTTCAGCGCTGCCACCGGACACGCCTATGCCGCCAATCAGCGCGTCACCGTCGCGCACCGGCAGGCCCCCGCCAAAAGTCACGATGCGTGGCCGCTGCGGCATGCCCCAGCGCAACGCATCGTTGCCTGCCAGCAGGTCGGGCCACCGGCTGGTTGGAAAGCCAAATCCGGCCGCGGTGTACGCCTTGTCGATGGCGATATCGACCGAGTGCAGAAAAGCGCCGGGCATGCGCAGAAACGCGGTCAGCACGCCGCCCGGATCGGTCACGGCGACGTTGATGCGGATGCCCAGTTCCGTCGCCTTGGCAACGGCCGCCAGCACGGCGGTGTTGGCGGCTTCTGCGGTCATCGTGCGTTGTTCAACACTGTGTTGCGTCATGGTGTCTTTCGGTTCCGAATCAGGCAAGGAGGCGGCAACCCGCCACGGGCACTGCGCGCCAGGCACGCAGGCCATGGGGTTGCCAGAAAAGGATCAGCAGGTGTTGGCCGTGCAGACAAAGCGTCTGCAGGACCATCGCTTGCGAGGCTCAGGTCACGACCGTCAGAAACGCTTCGTTGAGCTTGCGCGGGTGATAGAAGATGCCCGCGCCCACCTCGTCCCAGGTCCAGGTGGTCGGCTCCATGTCCGGATAGTGGTCGTAGCCGCCCGAGAAGGTCTCGAGCCGGTTGCCCGACGGGTCGAAGAAGTAGACGGTGGTGCCGTTGGTGATGCCATGACGGGTGGGCCCGACATCAATGGATGCGCGGTTGTTGCTCAGGATGTCGGCCGAGCGCAGCACCTGCTCCCAGGACGTGACCTGGAAAGCCACGTGGTGCAACTTGTCATCCTCACTGTGGCGTACCATCGCGATGTCGTGTGCCTTGGCGCTGCAGCTGAGCCAGATTGCCAGGTCGGTCGTGCCGTCTTCCATCTTGACGCGCTCGACCAGGTGAAAACCCAGTACCTTGGTATAGAAATCATGGTTGCCGTCGATGTCCTTGCCGTAGATCAGGCAGTGGTCCAGCCGCACCGGCCCGATGCCCGGGCCGTCGATGACATCGACATTCGGGTTCTCGGTGCCCACGGCGTTGCCGGCGGGCTTCTTGTCGACGTACAGCTCGGTCGTATGCCCGGTTGGCACCTTGAAGCGCACGCGCTCGCCGGTTTCCATCAGGTCACCGGCGGGGATGCGTTCGGTCTGGATGCCGTAGTCCCGGATCTTCTTTTCCAGGCCATCGAGCGCGGCTTGATCGAGCACCTTGTAGCCAAAGAAGTCCATGCCGGCGCGATCGGCCTGGCGCAGGATGATGCTGTTGTGATCGCGCTCCTGCCGAGCCTTGAAATAAGCGCGGCCCTGGCTGTCTCGTCCCATGGGTACCAGGCCGAGGACATCGGTGTACCACTTGACTGATTCCTCCAGATCCAGCACGCGGATTTGTGCGTGCCCGGGGCGCAAAATGCCTGTCATTGCCATGAAAATCTCCTTTTTGATTTCAGTTGGTAAAAATGGGTGGGGTGCCGGTCATTGACGCTGGCCGGCAAACGTTTTTCTTCATCTTGCCCAGCACGCGGATGCGCATGTCGCTGGTCGGCGTGATGCGGCACGACAGCGCGCAGCCGGACGCTTCTTCTTCTTCGCTGACGTGTGCGCGGCTCATGACGCGCTTGCTGTAGGTCCCTTCGACGACCTGCACCTTGCAGACGCCACAGCCGCCGCTGCGGCAGCCCACGGGGATGCCCTTCTTGCCGAGTGCTTCCATGCCCACGAGAACCGAGCGATAGTCGACGCAGCGGTAGCTCTCGCCGGTATCTTCTATCGTGATGTTGTAGTACTCGGGCATGCTCAGAGCCTCTTGAACAGCGGGCTGCGCACCTGCTGCGCATCGGCGGCCGAGATGAATTCCTCGGTAAAGATGTCGCGCTCGAACAGGCGGCCCTGCATCAGGGTGGTGATGCATGCATCGACCATCAGCGGCGGCCCGCAAAGATACGCCTTGTGCCCCCGGAAGTCGTTGTTGAAGCGCGCCTTGGCGATGTCGTGGACAAAGCCGCACTCGCCGTCCCAGCCACTGTCTTGCGGCTCATCGGAAAGTGCCGCCACATAAGTGAAGTTGGCATGCCTTGCGGCCAGATCAACGAATTCGTCGTGGTGGTAGAGTTCGCCCTGGTTGCGTGCACCGTTGATCAGCGTGATCTGCCTCTGGCAACCTTCGGCCAGCAGGTCCAGGATCATCGAGCGCGGGCTGGACAAGCCCGAGCCGCCTGCCAGAAACAGGTACGCCGTATCCTCTTTCTCGTGCGCCAGCTTGCGCACGAAGAAGCGCCCGTATGGGCCGGCCAGGGACACCCGGTCGCCCACCTTGAGCTCCTCGTGCACCCAGCCGGTGCCGCGGCCACCGGGCACGTGGCGGATGTTGAGCTCGATCAGCGACGCCTCGGCCGGCGCGCCGGCAATGGAAAACGAGCGCGTGGCACCGCCCTCGCCAATGCGCAGGCTGATGTGCTGCCCGGCCTGGAATGCGATGGGTGCATCCAGCGCGATCCAGACGCCCTTGATCGTTGGCGTCAGGTCCTCCAGCCGCACCACCTCGCCGGCGTAGTCCTGCACGGGCAGGTTGCGCGCGTCCGGATCTTCGTCGATCTCTGCCTCGATGACCACGTCCGATTCCAGCGTGGCGCAGCAAGCCAGCGCCTTGCCCTCATCACGCTCGTAATCCATGAGCGCAAAGTCGCTGGCCTCACCGTAGTCCACTTCCCCGTCGACAACGTCTATCTTGCAGGTGGCGCACAACCCGTGCCCGCAAGCGTGCGGCAGGTAGATGCCGGCGCGCAAGGCTGCATCCAGGATGGTCTGGCCGTCTTCAACCGCCAGTTCCAGGCCCAACGGTTCAATCGTCAACTCGTAGCCCATGAGTCACTCTCTATCGTGTTGTTGAGTACCGCGCTGAAGCAGCGACGCATGCACGATTTGCGCCTGCGCCGCCAGGGTCATCCGGCGATCAGAAGGCCGATCCGCTCAGGCCGGTCAGGCCCGGCGTGCGGAAACGAATCAGGCTCTTGTGGCCCATGCCGTTTTCAGCCATGGTTTTCTCCATGTCGGGCTGAAACGGCTTGCCCGAATCGAACCACAGCACCTGTTCCCACTGGATCTTTTCAAAATCGGGGTGGGCACTGTACATGCCGGGCAGCACGTTCTTGACGAAGTCGCCAAATTTGGTGTCCGGCGGCATCGGCACGCAGTGCGGCGCGCAGAACATCTTGTGGTCTTCCCAGCCCACGTAGAGCAGTGGCGCGGGAAACTTGTCGACCGTGTCCTTGGGTGCAAACTTGTAGGGGCCTATTGATACAACAGCCATCTTTATCTCCTGGTGGTATCCGGTTATCAGTTCGTCGTCGCCTGCTCGCGCCACGCCTTGAAGTTGCGCTTGTCGGGGGAGTCGGCATAGTCCATGTTGTCCTCGCCGGGCCGGATCTTGTACCAGCGCAGCACTTCAGCCAGTGCATCGAAATCAGGCTGGGTCGGATCGACGTCGGCAGGGAAGCAGTTGCCCTGGTAGATCTGGTGCACCGGCAGCCAGCTCTGTATGAATTTTTCGGGCTCGTTGTCGAAGATGTGCTTGCAGCCGTCCGAGCAGAAGTGGTACTTGTCGCCCTTGTACGTGCTCTCGCGGTAGCAGATCTTGGTGGGATCGTCCGGCTCGGTGAAGAACATCGGAACCTGGCAGGTCTGGCACAGCATGGGCAGCGTCGCGTTGTAGAAGCGCCGGCCGGCCTTTTGTTCGGCGGCGTAGTGTTCCCACAGCGGACGGTAGTGCTTGTCGAAGGTGTCCGGATACTTGGACGAGAGCCAGTCCATGTCCTGGGGGCTGGGCGCCCAGGTGTGGAAAGAAGCGGCCCCGCCGTAGTTGTAGAACACGTTCCACGCCATGTGGCTCAGGTGGTCCTTTTCCTTGCAAGCCTGCTCCCAGCCCATTGGGACCTTCACGCCATAGCGGCCAAGGTCGCGGAACAGCGCGCCGCCGTTTTCCTCACCGTAGACCTCCCAGGCTTCCTTCCAGCTCATGACGCGCTTGGGCAGCATGTAGTCCATCATCATGGCCACCAGCGTCAGCACGCGGTAGCCGCGCCAGAACCACTTGTCTATCCAGCGCTGGATGATGGGCAGGTTGTCGGGGTCCTGCTCCAGCAGGAACTTGATGACCGACAGACCCAGCGTCATGTGCCGCGCCTCGTCGCTCTGCGCGCTGAAGCCGAACGCCATCGCGCTCATGTCGCCGTTGTAGGCGGCGCCGCTGATGAAGGGAACGAACAGCAGGTTGGTGAGCACGTACTCGAAGGCAAAGCTGATCGAGAGGATGTACTCGAATGGCCCGGAGGTGGCGGCGTCGTCGAAGAACGACTTGGGCACGCTCAGGTACCAGACGCGATCGTGCCAGTGGCGCCACTCCTGGAAGCCGTTGTAGTACTTGTTGTAGTTGGAGACCGCGTGCAGCTGCGTTTGCGCGTGACGCAGCTCGTCCAGCGCCTGCATCTGGCAGGCCACCTTGGGACCCGCGCCCTTGAAGTGGCGGCCCAGGTGGGTAAAGCCGTGGCCGGACATGTACTCCAGCGGCGTCACGCCCGTGAGGAACAACTTGATCGTGTTCAGGTAGCGTGCATCGGTCAGTGTCAGGTGCCCGTTGTTCTGTGCAAATGCGTCGATGATCGCGTAGAGCTTGCGCTCCTTCTCGGCCTGGTACTTCCAGTACGCGCTCATGGTCATGCGGAACGGATCTTCAAACTTGTCCCAGTCGTGGACCTTGATGCCCTCGTACTCCAGGAACGGGAAGATGTCCTTGATCGACTGGTAGCTCGGCTCCCAGTCCAGGTCCCGCGTCATGAGGTTGTAGCGTTCTCTCAGGTTGAGTCTGGTTTTGACTTTGGTGTCCATGGTGCTTGTTTCCTCTTTGATGTGTTGCGTGCCTTACACCCAGCTCAGGGTGAATTCGTCGTCGGTCTGGTCCACGTTGCCGCTCAGGGTCACCAGGTTGACATGGATCTCCTGCAGGTCAAAATCGCGGCCGATTTCCTGTTCAACGGTCTCGCGGCGGATGACCATGCGCTCCGGCGCATCCACCTTGACCATGGCCGGTTCGTTATTGGCGGTTGCCTGCGGGTTGTCCGCCAGGATGGCATCGACAATGGCGCGGCTTTCCTCGTTTTTCTGCAGGGCAATGAATACGGTTGCCATCTCGTGTGTCCTTTTCAAAAAAGTGTGGTCGCCGGATCAGACCGACAACCCGGCCTTGACCATGCGGGCGTCAACGGCCGCCATGGCACGCGCCACTGCCGGTGCTCCGTCGTCATCGAGGGCGATGCGGGCGACAGGCGCCAGCGCCTCGACCACGCGCGGGCGCCATGTCCGGTACCACTGCGCAAGCAGCGTCTTGTTGGCGTCGCTTTCCGCAGCCGCGGTCTTCATCACGCTGTCCACCCACTTGCTGACTTCGTCAAACCATTCGATCTGGAAGCGCAAGAGCATGGAAACGACGGGTCCGGCGCGCTCGGTCAGCGATGCATCCACTTCCTGGTAGGCGACACCGAACAGCGCGCCATCCAGGACCACGTTTTGCAGCACGAACAGCTCGAACCAGTCCTCGACAACCCAGGAATCCTCCACCAGGCGACGCAGCGGCTGCCACTGGGGCGCCTGCAGCCAGTCTTTCTTGGCCGCATCCAGTGCTTCGCGGCCGCCCATGAGCAGGCCGAACTGGGTCAGGTACTGCGCGATGCCCAACTGGTCCATGCCGGCGTAGATGCACGCCTGCACGATCGCCGTGCCGAACCCGTAGTCGCCCTGGTACAGCCCGTTCATGTTGCCGCCCCACGCCACATGGCGCAGCGGAACATAAAAGGCCAGCGCGGTCTGGCGCGCCGCGTCGTCGTAGGCGGCGGCCAGGCCGCGCGTCTCGACGAACTTGTAATCCGCGTCCGCAAGCTCCTCCATCCGCGCCCGCGCCCGGGTGTAGGTTCCGTAGTAATATTTGCGCGGATCCTTGAGGTCGTACCAGTCCTGCATCACGATCCGGGTCCGCTTGCGGTCGTGGATCTCGTACTGCGGATCCCAGGTCGAACGGTAGTGAAAGTTGGTCTCCGCCTGCAGGTCCATCGTTGCCTCAAGATAGCGTGACGCCGTCTTGTCCGCACCCATGCGCTCGGCAATGTGGTTGTACGTCTGCCGCAGCGGCGTGATGCTGACGGTCCGAAGATCAATGTGCATTTGTTGCCTCCCTTGGATGAAAGTCGTCTCTGGTGAGATCTGGATTTATTTGCGCGAGTGTGCTTCGCGCGCGTGCCGCAGCGTCCATTCCCACTCCTGCTCGGGCGTGCTGATGGCCGACGCGGGCAGTGGTCCGTGACTCGGAACCACATCCTGGTCACGGCAAAATTGCTCGAATTCCACTTGTGGAAGGATCATTTCCACAAAAATCTCGGGCTCGCCGATTGCAAATTCGAGCTCAACGAAGCCGTTGTCGCGCTCGTTGATGATGCGAATGAAACGTCGGCTGACGTCAAATTCGACGCGGGTATCAGTCGGTTCGGTGTTCATACCCGCTACCATGCAAGATCCATGCCAATCAAGGCCACATTTGATAAATTCTCGAGATTTCTAGGGTTAACCCCTAATTTGAATCTGTTGGGGTTAAGGGTAAACCCTTATTTTATGCTGCCGCCAGCCTCTTGCTTTCATTGATGTTTTGCTGAGATAATCAAGTCAGGATTGCTCAAATAATAAACTTCCGTGAATCTGTAGCTTATTCTGAGATTCAATCGATTCTCGATAATTAGACCGATGTCAGCTCCACCCCCCCTGCCCTCGGACAGCGACCTGCGGCGCAAGATCCAGTTCTCGTCTGTCGACGGTCGAATCTGGCTGGCCGGGCAGCGCATGCTGCTCATGCACACGGCCTCGCTGGCCACGTTGCGGCGCGAACTGGTGCAGTCGATCGGACCGGTTGCAACCCGCCGGCTGATGCTGCGTGCGGGCTTTGCCGCGGGTGAACACGACGCCGCACTCGCGCATGCACTGCGGCCGGAGGCCAGTGCAGCCGACAGGTTTTCGGTCGGGCCGCAGCTGCACATGCTCGAAGGCGCGGTCCAGGTGACCCCCGAAGCGCTGGATATTGATCTGGCAACCGGCCGTTTTCATGGCGTTTTCCGCTGGGATCATTCCTGGGAAGTGGAGGCGCACCTGCGCGACTTTGGCCCGCAAACCGAACCGGTGTGCTGGACCCTGCTGGGTTATGCGTCCGGATACACCAGTGCGTTCATGGGCCGGATGATCCTCTACAAGGAGATGGCATGCGTTGCCTGTGGCACCGAGCACTGCCGGATCGAGGGCAAGCCGCAGGTGGACTGGCCCGATGGTGACAAGCTGGCGCGCGACTACACGCGCGAGAACCTGGCCGCCAGCGAGCATCCGGCACAAGAGCGGCGATCCTGGCCCGAGCCGGTCGCTGCCGAAGACACGCCTGAAGCGCTGGTGGACGCGCTGGGCCTGCTGATTGGGCAGTCAGCCGGGTTCAAGGCCGCAGCAGCATTGCTGCGCAAGGCTGCGCCGACTCGGGTTAGCGTGCTGCTGACTGGAGAAACGGGCGTTGGCAAGGAGCGGTTCGCGCGTGCACTTCATGCGCTCAGTCCGCGGGCAGCCAAGCCTTTTGTTGCCGTCAACTGTGGTGCGCTGCCGGGAGACTTGATCGAGTCGGAACTGTTCGGCACCGAAAAAGGCGCATACACTGGTGCCAGCGCAGCCCGTGCAGGGCGTTTTGAACGGGCGGACGGCGGCACTCTGTTCCTGGACGAGATCGGGGATCTGCCGCTTCCGGCGCAGGCCAAGCTCCTGCGTGTGCTGCAAGACGGACAGGTGGAGCGGCTTGGTGCAGAGCAAACGCGGCAGGTCGATGTCCGGCTCGTTGCGGCAACCAATGTCGATTTGCGTGATGCAGTCGAGCGCGGTCAGTTTCGCAAGGACCTGTACTACCGCATCAACGTCTACCCCATCCACATCCCGCCGCTGCGCGAGCGCAAGGACGACATTGAACGGTTTGCGCGTCACATGCTGCAGCGCTTTGCAGCCAGGCACGAGCGGCGCGTGGACGGACTGACCGACCGTGCCATGCACGCGTTGCGCGAACACGCCTGGCCCGGCAATGTCCGCGAATTGGAGAACGTCATTGAACGCGGCGTCATCCTGACCACGGCAGGCCATGCCGTGTGCGTAGAACAACTGTTTCCCGGTGCCCAGATGCCGCCTGGCGCCGGCCCCACGCATACGCTCGGGCCGGGTGGCCGCTTGCGTGCGGTCATCCGGCCGCAGGCTGCCGACTCGCTGATTGATCAACTGCTTGCCAGCCGGCCGGATCTGCCGAGCCTGGAAGCTGACCTGATCGAGCAGGCAGTGCAGCGCAATCAGGGCAACCTGGCAGCCGCCGCGCGCATGCTGGGGCTCACAAGGCCGCAGTTGAGCTATCGGCTCGCCAAGATCCGGAAACAACGGAGCAGAACAACATGAATCCGGGAAACCTGTCCAACGACGCGCAGGCGGCGCCGGCATCGGGCCGCACGCTGATCGAGCGCACCTACGAACGCCTGCGCGACGACATCCTCGACGGCGTGCTGGCTGGCGACGAGAAACTCCGCGTGCAGCACCTGAAGGAGCACTATGACGCCAGCGCCGGCACGCTGCGCGAAGCCATCACCCGCCTGGTCAGCGATGCGCTGGTCATTACCGAAGGCCAGCGCGGATTCCGTGTCGCACCCATCTCTGCCGCCGATTTTGACGACCTGACGCAACTGCGGATACACATAGAGATCGAGGCCTTGCGCCAGTCCATGCGGAACGGCAACGCCCGCTGGCGTGACAACCTGCGCGAGGTCTGGATAGACCTCTCGGCGCTGGAGCAGCCCCTGCGTCCGGAAAACGCCAAGGCCTGGGAGAAGCTCAACACCGCATTCCACGAGGCGCTGCTGGCCGGTTGCAACTCACCGTGGACGCTGCGCGTGTTGCGCCTGCTGGCACGGCAGAGCGAACGCTACCGCCGGTTTGCCATCAGCCGCGTGGCGGTTGGCCGCGACGTCCATGCCGAGCATCGGGAAATCTACGAGAGCGTGCTGGCTGGCAACGAGTTGCGCGCCGCGCTGGCGCTGGAAGCGCATATTGCCAGGACGGCCGAGCTCATCACGCGCAAGCTGAACGGTGCCGAGGGGAGGTAACGCGCGGTTATCTGGCAAGGAAAAGACCCGATCCATCCGCTCCGCTCACCACACTCACGGCGCTGAAGCCCGACGGCGGATCGACCACTATCGGAGGCGGTGGTGTTGCGACCCGTGCCAGTGCCGGAGGCTTGACGGCTATCAGGCGGCGCGTTGACGCGATGGGCGCCGCGGCGCCACCAGCTCGTGCACATCGTGCGTGACCACGCCCTGATCGGGCCTGGGCTTGAGGAAAAACTCCGGATACTCCAGCGTCTGCTGCATGTCCGCCAGGCCGTCGGCCCAGTGCTCGCGCTGCGTGCCGATGCCAAACGCGTAGTCCTTGTACTGCGCCTCGCCCGACTTGGCCTGGTAGATCAGGTGCACGATGTTGAACACGTGCGAGCACGCCCAGGGCTGCAACTTGGCCAGCAGCCGGGGATCCACCGTGTCTTCGGGGACCTGTTCCAGCAGCTGTTTTATGGTCAGGCGCAGCTTCTGCAGTTCCACGCCATGGTCCGTGATCGCCCGCGTGCGGCTGGAGTAGAGGATGTCCTTCTGGCGCTCAAGCACGTCGATCATGTTCTGCGGCCGCCGCCCCTGCGCACTCCACAGGTCCACCTGCAGCACCAGCGTGTCGCAGCGAGGCGTCTCGTGCCACACCCGGTCCAGCGGCGTGTTGGAAACCACGCCGCCGTCCCAGTAATGCCGGCCGTTGATTTCAATGGCCGGAAAGCCCGGCGGCAGTGCGCCGGACGCCATGATGTGCTCCGGCCCCAGGATTTCCTGGTTGGAATCAAAGTAGTGGCTGTTGCCGGTCTCCACGTCCACCGCTCCCACGGAAAGACGCGGCCCGTCCGCTGCGTTGATGCGGTCAAAATCAACAAAGTGCTCGAGCGTGCCCCGCAGCGCCGTCGTGTCGTAGAAGCTGGTGGCTTGGGCGCTGCCATCGTTGAACAGGAACGGCGAGCTCCGGCGCGGCGTGAAGAAGCCCTGCTGGCCAAAAAGCAGCGCGCCCAGCGCGCCCAGTGACTGGGCCCAGTGGGCCAGCTGGTCGTTGTTGGGGTACCAGGCCAGCAGGTCGCGCACGCCGGCGGCAATGAGGTCGGCGCCGCCGGCAGGCTGGCAAATCATGTCCCAGAATTCGTGCAGGCGCTCGACCCGATGCTCCGGCGCGTTGCCGGCCAGGATCGCCGCGTTGATCGCGCCTATGGACGTGCCAACGAACCAGTGCGGCCGGATTCCCGCGTCGTGCAGCGCCTCGTACACGCCGCATTGGTACGCACCCAGCGCGCCACCGCCCTGCAGCGCCAGCGCAACCTTGGTGTATTGGCTGGCCAGCTCCGCTGGCGAGCGCTCGCTGCGCGCGCTGTCCTTGGCGCGCTTGCTGCGTGCAACCTGCGTGCCTGCGGCTGTCTTTGCCGCGCCCGTGCGTACTCGTACCGTTTCTTGTTGGGTCGCCATGTGGTCCTGTTCCGGGTCAAGAAAAGCGCTGCCGCGCTGCAGTATCGTGGAAAATCGGCCGCAACGGGGCCGCCACATGTCTTTATTTGCCGACCTTGACGCGTATTTCAAGCGCACGGGCTACACGGGCAGCCGCGCGCCCTGCCTGCGCACGCTGCATGCGCTGACGCGCGCGCATGCGCAGACCATTCCGTTTGAACCTAGATTCAGCAGTCGAACGCTGCTTGGTATGCATATCTTGTTGTGATCAAAGGAAAAGCCAAATTTGCACGAGCACACCATTTTGATGACCACGTTATGCGCTCGATCGCACAGCGCTGGACGCGCCATGCTGCGTTGCTCCGCCTTGCAGACAGTAGTCTGCCGCGTTGTCGCGTCTTGCCTGGCACGCCCATCGCAGCACGCTCGAACGCATCCAACTACTGAATCTAGGTTGAAAACATAGACGTCCTGCTGGGCCGTCCGGTTTCGCTGGAGCCCGCGGCCGTGTTCAACAAGCTGGTCGTGCGGCGGCGCG
>Ga0265293_10002448_pt1 | contig 37295 bp, 31 predicted proteins | sample Munlanlewell138R_FD_192505 | JGI IMG/M metagenome (GOLD analysis project Ga0265293, IMG submission 192505) | Leachate microbial communities from a municipal landfill in Southern Ontario, Canada - Leachate well 138R | ecosystem: Engineered > Solid waste > Landfill > Unclassified | place: Canada... | reverse complement strand
CCACCCCCACCTCGACCGGCACGCCCGGCCCGGGCACCCCCACCGCCGGCGCCGGCGAGTAAGCGCGGGCTCGGCCCCCTGCTGCGGCTGGACGGCAACGCCAACACCACCCAGTAACCACGAGGCCCCGCGTCAGTACAGGCGCCGGCCGGTCTTACCCCGAAGCGGTCTTACCCCGAACCAGCCTTACCCCGAACCAGCAGGTGCCCTACCATCGCCACTGGCGGGCGGGGAGAGAGGGTCTCGGGTGACCGGACCACCAGGACGAGGGCGACGCCCTCGGACGGCCGCCGCGCTCCTGATTGCCTTCGCCCTCGCAGCGTTCGGGCTGGGGAATACGCCCGTGTCCTCGCAGAGCGTGGACCTGGGCGACGAGAACTCGTGGATCCGCATCCAGAACGTGGGCACCCGGCCCGCAGCGGTCGAGATCGACTTCTACGACAACAACGGCCGCCTGGCCGCGCGCGACTCCTGCCCTCGAGCGCTCGTGTGCGACGCGCTGCCCGCCGGCTTCGGCCGCTCCTTCTTCCAGCAGACCCTCGCCCCCCTGGGCGCGGACTACCGAGGCTCCGCCTACATCACCGCGGACCAGCCCTTCACCGCGCTGCTCGCCCGCGACGTGCTGCGGGCAGACGGCGAGTTCCAGATCGCCGGGGACGCCCTGCGGCTGGGCTCCGGCGCCTCGCGCTTCGTGCTGCCGTGGGTGACCAACAGCCGCGACTACGCGAGCCGCATCGTGGTGCAAAACACCCTGGAGGATCAGGCCTCGTGCGTGCAGGTGGTGTACCACCAGCAGGGGAGCACGTCCCCCACGCGCGTGGACCCGGCCACGCCCTCTGCGCTGTGCCCCAACGGGGGCTACTACCTGGCCCCGCACGCCTCCTGGGTGCGCGACGAACACACGCTGCCGGTAGCCTTCGGGTTCGAGGGCTCCGCGCTGGTGGTCGCGCAGCCCACGGCCACCGGCGTCTCCGCCGCCTCCGCGCAACTCCAGGTGACCGTGGACACGCGCGCCCGCCAGGACGCCGGCCTCGCCTCGTACCGAGGGGTGGCAGAGGACGAGGCGAGCCGGGTGGTGCTGCTGCCGCTGGTGGACCGCAACCACACGGAGGGCCAGAGCCGGTTCTCCACGCGCTTCCGCATCATGAGCGCCCAGCCCAGCCTCCCCAACGAGGTCACCCTGCTCTTCTCCGGCGTCACCGACACCGGCGCCCAGTTCGAGGTGGAACACACGCTGCTGGTCTTCGGCAACCGCACCTGCGACCAGCGCGCGCGCGGCACGGACGGCTGCCTGCCGGATGGGGTGATCCTGCCGGATCGCTTCTCCGGCACCGTGCGCATGCAGTCCGTGGAGCCCGTGGCCGTGGTGGCCCAGCGCATCTCTGACGATGGCGCGCTGGCGGACTACCGTGGGTTCACCTCGGAAGAGGCGTCCACGCAGGTGGTGCTGCCGGTGCTGAACAAGAACTACGGACCGTTCGGGGGCAACCGGGGCTGGAACTCGTGGTTCCGGGTGCTGACGTTCGACGGGTCGGAGGCGAACGTCTACGTGGTGTACTACTCCAAGGCGTTCCCCAACGGCCTCTTCCCGCCCGGTCCCACCTCGGTCAAGGGCCAGCAGACCTTCCGGCAGTGGCAGAACCGCCAGTTGCCGGACGGCTGGGTGGGCAGCGGGGTGATCGTGGCGGACCGCCCGGTGGTGGTGGTCGCGAACCTGGAGAGCGACGTGTTCGAGGGCGATCCGGTCATGTTGTACAACGGTGTCTCGCTGGAATAGCGGCGGGCGTCGCCCGTCGCGATCCTCGCAGCGCTCGCGGAGCGCGGACGACCACACACGGGCGGGCCCCGTGCGGTCCTCGTTCCGGTCGTCCGGCAGCATTGCGCCGCTCACGCTGACGCAGGTGCTGGCGCGCCATAGCGGAGGCCCTCAGACCGGCGTGTTCACGGATGGATCCTGCGCTGGCAACCCCGGCCCCGGCGGCTGGGGCGCGGTGTACGTGATCGACGGCCACATCCTGGCACAGGAATACGGCCACGACCCCGCCACCACGAACAACCGCATGGAGTTCACGGCCATGATCCACGGCCTGCGCATGCTGGGTCCGGACGAGGCGATGGACGTCTACACCGACTCGCAGTTGGTGGTGAACACCCTCACCCAGTGGGCCGCCGGCTGGGAGCGCAACGGTTGGCGCCGCCGCGACGGCGAGGTGAAGAACCTGGAACTGGTCAAGGAGGCGTACGCGCTGGCGAAGGAACGCCCGCTGGCGCGCATCCGCTGGATCAAGGCGCACGACGGCTCCCTCTGGAACGAGTACGCGGACGCCCTCTCCACCGCCTACGCCCGCGAGGTCCTGTAGCCGCCGGGCCCACACCTGTCCGCTTCTGTCTGCCTCTGCCCCGCCAGCCCTCGTGGCCGTAGTCCGTCTGCGGCATATACTTCGCCACCTCATGACCACGCCACTCTTCGCGCTCCAGGTGATGTGGGACCTCGGTCCCGGGGGGGCGGCGTCGCGCGCCTCGTTCGAGGAGTTGCGGGCGTACGTGCGGGAGCGCTCCGTCCCGCGCTTCGAGCAGATGGCGGGGTTGCGGCAGAAGACGTGGATCTCCAACCCGGAGACCGGACGCTGGGGCGCGCTCTATCTCTTCGACACGCCGGAGCAGCGCCAGGCGGTGGTGGACGCGGTCAACGCGAGCCCGGTGGGTGAGATGACCGGCGTCCAGCCGTCGTTCGAGGTGTTTGACGTAGAGGCCGTGGTGGAAGGCGTCCATGCGGGCGCCGACCTGGGCGCGTCAGGACTCGCCCGCTAGCGTCCCCGCTGTCCCACGCCCACTGTCCTCTGATCGCTGTCGAGGTCACCCATGCGTCCCATCCACCTGCTGGCCCTGGCCGCGCTCTCCCTGATCTGGGGCGCGTCCTTCATGTTCATCAAGGTCATGCTGGACGAACTGACGCCCATCGCCATTGCCTGGGCGAGGCTGGCGGGCGGCGGGCTGCTCATCGGCGCGGTGGTGGCGTCGCTCCGGCGAGGGCTGCCAAGGTCGCGCGTGTACTGGCGGGACGTGGCGGTCGTCGGGCTCTTCGGGTCGGCGATCCCCATGGTGCTGATCCCGTGGGGCGAGCGCGAGATCCCGTCCAACCTGGCCGCCGTCCTCAACGGCGCCATGCCGTTCGGCGTGGCCATCCTCTCCACGATCTTCCTGCCCGCGGAGCGACTCACAAAGGGGAAGGCGGTGGGCGTCACCATCGGCTTCGTGGGGCTTGCCGTGATCATCGGGCCGGACGCGCTGGACCTGCGCTCCGGGAGCACGCAGGGGCAACTCGCGGTGGTGGCGGCGGCCATGAGTTACGCCGCGGGTGCGGTGTTCACGCGCAGGCGCCTGCTGGGCGTGGACACCACTACGCTGGCGGGGGCGCAGAACACCATGGCCCTGCTCATGCTCACACCGCTGCTGTTCCTGGCCGGCGATCCTCCGAATCCGCTGCACCTGGAGGGACGCACCGTGGCGGCGGCGCTGGGGCTGGCGCTGCTGTCACAGGGCGTGGCGGTGATCCTCTACTTCTGGCTCCTCTCGAACGTGGAGGCCACGCAGGCCTCGTTCGTCACGTACCTGGCGCCCATCGCCGCGCAGTTCTGGGGCTGGCTCGTCTTGAACGAGGTGCCGGCGCTGGCGCTGGCGCCGGGCCTGTCGCTGATCATCCTGGGAATCGTCGTCGTGAACCGCAGTGCGCGCGCGCCGGTGCAGGTGAGCGCCCCGCAGCCGGCCTCCGCGTCCGCCGCCGACCCCGCGGCCGAGGGCGAGGCGGCGGCGTCCTGACGCCCCGCCCTCGCTGCTGGCCCTCGTCGCGCTCGTCGCCGCTGGCAGGGCGTAATACGGGCGTCGTCTCCGCTGGCGTGCGGCGTGAGATGATCGAGGCCACACCACCACACTTCCGGAGGCAGATGGTGAACCGGTACTTCCGTGGGCGATTTTTCGCCATCCTCGTCCTGGGCGGCCTGGCCGTTGCGCTCGCAGCATGCGGAGGCGGCGACGACAGCGAGGGCGGCTCGTCACTCTCGCGCGACACCGGGTGGGACAACCAGGGGGTGACGGCGTCCGTGGCGGACGCCCCCTTCCTGCCGCGCATCCTCAACTCGCCGAACGGGCTGGGGGTGGGGACGAACCGGCTGGCCGTCGCGCTGTTCCTCCCGGACGACACGCTGGTCATCGAGGCGGACGTGACGGCCTATGTCTACCGCCTGGCGCAGGATCCCGTCGCTGACCCGGACGGCGTGGTCGCCGCGGGCGAGTTCCAGATGGTCTCTCGCACGCTGGACGTCCACGAGGATCACCAGCACGCCGACCCCGGCGTTGCGCGCCTGGATCTGGCCGGGGACTCGACCCGCCCGGTCGCGCACGCGAAGCCGCGAGGCGACGCGCCCCTCCTCCCCGCCCACGAGGACGCGCTGACGACGGTGTTCACCACGATGGTGGAGTTCGACCAGCAGGGCTGGTGGGGCGTCTCGCTAGACGTGACCACCGGTGGCGAGACTTACCGAGACCTGCGCATGGTGCGCTTCGTGGTGCAGGATCCGCCGATGCCGATCATCGGCGACCCCGCCGTGGCCGTGGAGCAACTTACGCTCGCGGACGTGGGCGGCGACCCCCGCGAGGTGAGCACGGCGGCGGAACCGATCGAGGCGATGCTGGACACGACGATCGCGGAGTCCATCCAGAACGGGCGGCCCACGGTGATCGCCTTCGTCACCCCGGCCTTCTGCCAGACTCGCTTCTGCGGGCCGGTGCTGGACGCGGTGGTGAAGCCGGTCTGGGAGCAGTACGGCGACCAGGTGGACTTCATCCACGTGGAGCCGTACGTGATCGAGGTGGCGCGCACGCAGGGCCTCCTGCAGCCGGTGCAGGCGGTGTTTGACTGGGGCCTGGAGAGCGAGCCGTTCATCTACGTGGTGGACGCCTCCGGCCGTGTCTCCGCCGCCCTGGAGGGCATCACGGACGAGGGCGAACTGCGGGACGCGGTAACCGCCAGCCTGGAGTAGCCCTCAGACGCCTCGAACCGACCTCCGCGCCGCTCCAGAGTGGCGGCGCGGAGGCGGGAAGTGCTAGGTTGGCGCTCGGGCCTTTCCGAACGCCCGTTCGCGCATCTGATGCGCGGATGATCAGTTATCCACACATCACACCTGGCGGTCCGGCCCCATGTTTGCCCACCTTCACACCCACACCGAGTACTCGCTGCTGGACGGAATGTCCAAGATCGAGCCGCTGGTGAAGCGAGCGAAGGAACTGGGCCAGGGCGCGCTGGCGATCACGGACCACGGCGCCCTGTACGGCGCGATCGAGTTCTACTCCACCGCCAAGAAGCACGGTGTGAAGCCCATCATCGGCATCGAGGCGTACGTGGCGCCCGGGTCGCGGCACGACAAGGACGCCAAGAACCGCTGGCCCCATCACCTGACGCTGCTGGCGGAGAACGAGACCGGCTACCGCAACCTCCTGAAGTTGTCCTCCGCTTCGCACCTGGAGGGCTTCTACTACCGCCCGCGCATGGACAAGGAACTGCTGGAAGCGCACTCAGAGGGCCTCATCGCGCTCTCCGGCTGCCCGTCCGGCGAGTTCATGTCCGCCCTGCGTGAGGACGACGAGCGCAAGGCCATGGAGGTGGCCGGCTGGTTCAGCGACGTCTTCAAGGACCGCTATTACCTGGAGACCATGGAGCACGGCATCGCGGAGTTCACGCCGCTGATGCCTCGGGTGTTCGACCTGGCCAGGCGCCTGGACCTGCCCACCGTGGTCACCAACGACTCCCACTACACGAACCCGGACGACCACCGCGCGCATGAGGTCCTGCTCTGCATCGGCTCCAACAGCACGATCCATGACGAGGGCCGCTTCAAGTTGGACGGCAGCACCTTCTACCTCCGCAGCGAGGAGGAGATGCGCTCGCTCTTCCCGGATCACCCGGAGGCGGCGGACAACACCTGGGAGATCGCGGAGCGCGTCAACATCGACCTGCAGTTTGGCCGCACGGAGTTGCCGAACCCCGGCATCCCGGAGGGCAAGACCGCCCGCGAGCACCTGCACGACTTGTGCCACCAGGGCCTCTACCGCCGCTACCCGGACGTGACGGACGCCCACCTGGAGCGCCTGCGCTACGAGTTGGACGTGGTCGCCCAGACCGGCTTTGACGAGTACATGCTGATCGTCCAGGACATCGCCAACTACGCGAAGGCGAACGGCGTCCGCATGGGCGTCCGAGGTTCGGCGGCGTCCTCCATCATCCTGTACACGCTGGACGTCACGGACATTGAGCCGATGTCCTGGGGCCTGGTCTTCGAGCGCTTCCTGAACCCGGAGCGCCTGAGCATGCCGGACGTGGACTTCGACTTCGCGGACGACCGCCGCGAGCAGATCATCCGCTACACGGTGGAGAAGTACGGCCGCGACCGCGTGGCCCAGATCTGCACCTTCGGCACGCTGGGCGCGAAGGCCGCTATCCGCGACACGGGCCGAGCGCTGGGCATGGACTTCGGTGCGGCCGACCGCATCGCGCGCATGGTGCCGGACGCGCTGCACATCTCGCTGGCGGACGCCCTGAAGCAGTCCTCCGAACTCCAGCAGGCGTACGAGGGCGAGCCCCAGGTGCGCGAACTGGTGGACACCGCCCAGGCGCTGGAGGGCGTGGCCCGACACTCCTCCACGCACGCCGCCGGTGTGGTGATCTCCAACCAGCCGCTCACGGACGTGGTGCCGCTGCAGCGCGCGACCAGCAAGGATGCGGACTCCGAGTTCTCCGTCCCCACCACGCAATACCCCATGGCGGACATCGACAAGATCGGCCTGCTGAAGGTCGACTACCTCGGTCTGACCAACCTCACCATCCTGGAGAAGGCGCTGAACCTGATCGAGGAGCGGCGCGGGGAGCACCTGGACCTGGTGGAGATCCCGGACGGGGACGCCGCCACGGCGGAGGTGCTGGGCAACGGCGACACCTTCGGCGTGTTCCAGATGGAGTCTGCGGGCATGCGCCGCTACGTCATGGAGTTGAAGCCGCAGAACGTGGCCGAACTCTCCGCCATGGTCGCCCTCTACCGCCCCGGCCCCATGGAGCAGATCCCCCGCTACATCGACGTCAAGCACGGACGCGCCGAGGCGTGGTACGCGCACGAGGACCTGCGCGAGATCCTGGAAGAGACGTACGGCGTCATCACCTACCAGGAGCAGGTACTGCACATTGCCCGCAAGTTCGCCGGCTACTCGCTGGGCCAGGCGGACGTCATGCGCAAGGCCATGGGCAAGAAGATCGCCTCGGTCATGGTGGAGGAGCGCCAGCGCTTCCTGGAGGGTCTCCGCGAGCAGGGGTACGAAGAGAAACTCGGCAACGACCTCTTCGACCTGATCGAGCCCTTCGCCGGCTACGCCTTCAACAAGGCGCACGCCGTCTGCTACGGCGCCATCGCCTACCAGACGGCCTACCTCAAGGCGCACTACCCGGCGGAGTACATGACCGCCGTGCTGCAAGCCGCCAACGGCAACTCGGACCGCATCGCGCAGGCGATCGCGGAGTGCAACCGCCTCGGTATCGCCGTGTTGCAGCCGGACGTCAACCGCAGCCAGGTGAACTTCTCCATCGAGACCAACGCGGACGGCTCGGAGGCCATCCGCTTCGGCCTGGCGCAGATCAAGAACGTGGGCATGGGCGGCGTGGAGGGCCTGATCGCAGAGCGCGAGGCGAAGGGCGAGTACGAGTCCGTGGAGGACTTCGCCCGTCGCATCAACCCGCGCGACGTGAACAAGCGCGTGCTGGAGGCCCTGGCCAAGGCTGGGGCGCTGGACAGCATGGCGGACCGCGGCGCCGTCATCACCGGCGTGGACCGCCTGCTCTCGCTCGCCCAGCAGGAGGCGCGCCTGCGCGACACCGGCCAGACGAGCATGTTCGACATGTTCGGCGACGAGGTGAACACGCCGCTGCCGGCGCTGGACCTGGACGCGGTGCGCATCCCCCAGCCGCAGATCCTCGCGTGGGAGCGGGAACTGCTGGGCACGTACATCTCGGAGCACCCGTTCTCCGCCGCGGCGCGCACGCTGGGCCGCTACACCACGCACCAGGCAGCCGAGATCAACGGCGACCTGGTCGGGCACGACGCGATCGTCGCGGGCCTGATCACAGGCATCCGCGCGCTCGCCACCAAGCAGGGAAAGCCCTTTGCGGCTGTCAACATCGAGGACATGAGCGGCCAGGCGGAGGTCATGATCTGGTCGGAGGCGTACGAGCGCTTCAAGGCCGCGGGCATGCTGTTCGAGGGCAACATCCTGCTCCTGAAGGTCAACGTCCGTGCTCGCGGCGACCGCATCTCCGCCGGGGTCTTTGAGGCGTGCGCGTACGACCAGGACGCCGGCCGCATGCCGGCGGACTTCCAGCAAGCCAAGTTCCAGGTGCGCTCCGGTGGCGGCTATGGGGGCGGCTTTGGTGGGTACGGCGCCGCGAACGCTCGCGCCCCCCAGGCCGTGCGCGAGCGGCAGTCGCCGCCGTATAACCCCGGCCCGAACGGCGGCCCGAACGGCGACCCGAACGGCGACCCGAACGGCGGTGGCCCTGCCGGTGCGCCCTCGGACCGTCGGGGCCCCTCGGACGAGGCGCCCCCACGGCGTCACCTGCAGGTGGTGGAGCCCGCCGGTGACGATGCCGCCCCCAGCGACCGCGTGCCGATCCCGGACACCGGCCCGCGCCGCCTGGTGGTGCGCATGGAGGAGACCACGGACGAGGCCGCCGACCGCCGCCGCATCCGCCGCCTGCTCGCCGAACTAGACCAGGTGACCGGCGCCCTGCCGGTGGAGATCGAAGTCCAGCAGCGCGGTGGGGCCACGGTGCGTCTGCAGCGTGGCGGCGTGGAACCCGGAGCCGTGGAGCGCCTCATCCCACACCTCAAGGCCATCCTCGGCGTGCTCGGTGAGGCCCGCGAGGTCGGCGCCGCAGACGCCCCGGTGCGAGACGGCGCCCTGGCCGCCGTCGGCGGGTAGGCGGGCCACCTGGACTCCGCGCATGCGGATCCTCATCCTCGGTCGCTCGCGCTTCATCGGCCCGCACGTCGTGCGCGAACTACACGAGGGTGGCCACGAGGTCGCCGTCTTCCATCGCGGCCGGCCGAAGCCTCGCTCCCTCACGGCGTCCGCAAGTTCCTCGGTGAGCGCGCGGCCGCGGGGGAGTCGTCGTAGCGTTCGAACTCTCGCCCCCACCGCCGCTCCACCGAGGCGTCGCGTGGTTCGGTACACTCGAATGGACCACCTGCCGCGAGGGATGCCATGGCCCAGCCTGCCGACCTTGGTCCGGGAGCGCCGTTTCCGGCGACGCGTCAGCACGCGGAGGTGGACGCGATCCGTCGCGAGATCGGGCGGGTCATCGTGGGGCAGCAGGACCTGGTCGACCGCCTCCTCGTGGCGCTGCTGACCAACAACCACGCGCTGGTGGAGGGCGTGCCGGGGCTGGCGAAGACGCTCACTGTGTCCACGCTGGCCGCAGCGCTGGAGTGCACGTTCGCGCGCATCCAGTTCACGCCGGACCTGCTGCCAGCGGACGTCACCGGCACGCTGGTCTTCAACCCCCAGGAGGGCGAGTTCCACGTCCGGCGCGGGCCGATCTTCGCCAACATCGTGCTGGCGGACGAGATCAACCGCGCGCCGGCCAAGGTGCAGTCCGCCCTGCTGGAGGCCATGCAGGAGCGCACCGTCTCCATCGGCGGGGAGTCGCTGCCGCTGCCGGACCCGTTCCTGGTGCTGGCCACCCAGAACCCCATTGAGCAGGAGGGCACCTACCCGCTGCCAGAGGCGCAACTCGACCGCTTCATGATGAAGATCGTCGTCGACTACCCGGAGCGTGATGAGGAACGCGAGATCCTTGCGCGCGCCCTCGGTGGCGAGGAGACGGGGGCGCGCGCCGCCGTCTCGATCACGGAGATCGCGAGCCTCCGGGCGGCCGTCCAGCAGGTGGACGTGAACGAGCGGCTGCGCGAGTACGTGGTGCGCCTGGTGGAGGCCAGTCGGGAGCCGGAACGCTACCGCATGCCAGACCTGGACGCGCTGGTCGAATACGGCGCCTCCCCTCGCGCGGGGGTGTTCCTCGCACGGGCGGCGCAGGCCTATGCCTTCATCCACGGCCGCGACTACGTGACCCCGGAGGACATCAAAGCCATCGCCCCGGATGTGCTGCGCCACCGCCTGGTGCTGACCTACGAGGCAGAAGCGCGAGGCGTCTCCGCGGACCAGGTGGTCGCCACCCTCCTCGAGGGCGTCGGGATCCCCTAGGCGGCCGCCCGTGTCCCCCTCTGCGCCCCTCGATCCGCTGGCCGTCTCTTCCGGACTGCCCGGCCGCGTGCGCGGCATCGAGATCCGCACGCGGCGCTTCGTCTCCTCGCAGGTGGCGGGGAACTACCGCTCCGTCTTCCGTGGCTCCGGCATCGAGTTCGCCGAGGCGCGCGAGTACGTGCCCGGGGACGATGTGCGCCGCATCGACTGGAACGTCACCGCGCGCATGGGCACGCCCTGGGTGAAGGAGTACGTGGAGGAGCGCGACCTGACGCTGGTCTGCGCGGTCGACCGTTCCGCCTCGATGCTGGCGGCGAGCCCGGACGGCGGCCGGCTGCGGGCCGCGGCGGAACTGGTCGCGCTGCTGGGCTTCGCCGCCTCCTACAACAACGACCGCACCGGCCTGCTCACGTTCAGCGACGGCGTGGACGCCTTCGTGGAGCCGAGGCGGGGCGTGCGCCACGTCCTGCGCCAGGTGCGCGACGTCCTGCAGGCGGACATCGCGCCGCGACGAGGCACATCCATGGCCCCGGCCCTGGAGCACCTGGGCCGCGTGCTGCGCCGGCGCTCGCTGGTCTTCGTGGTCTCGGACTTCTTCACCGAGGGCTACGAGGAGGCGCTGCAGACGCTCGCCCGCCGGCACGATGTGGTGGCCCTGGTGCTGGTGGACCCGCTGGACCGGGCGCTCCCGGACGTCGGCCTGCTGGACGTGGCGGACGCCGAGACCGGCCGCCACCTGCTGGTGGACACCTCGGACGCCGAGGTGCGCGCACGCTACGCCCGGGCCGCCGCTGAGCGCGCCGCCACTCGCGATGCCCGCCTGGCCGCCGCCGGCGTCGACCAGGTGGAGGTGCGCCTGGACCAGGATGTGGCGCCACCCATGGCCGCGTTCTTCCGTCGCCGTGCGCAGGGAGCCCGATGAACGCCGCGCGCGCCGCTCCGGTGCTCCGCGCGCGCACCGTCATCGCCGTCCTCGTCTCCCTCGTCTCCGTCGTCGTGGCGTTGCTCCTCGCCTCCGGCGTGCAGGCGCAGCAGCGGGAGCCGGAGATGGCCGTGAGCGCCGCCTTCTCGCCGCCCGCCGCCACCATCGGCGACCGCGTGGCGCTGGAGGTGCGCGTCCAGCACGCCTCGGACATCGTCGTCACGGCGGAGCGCCCCGCCATCCCCGGCGCCGAGGTGCTGGGCGACGCCCAGCCGCAGAGCGAGGCGCAGGCGGATGGGAGCGTGGTGACCACGTACACCTTCCGCTACCAGGTGTTCGCGCTCGGCGAGGTGGGCGCGGGACAGGTGCACGTGCGCTGGCTGCGCGAGGACGGCGCCACCGGCGCGTCCGTGGCGCAGGGGCCGGTCATGACCGTCATCTCCGTCCGCACCCCCGGCGATGCGACGTTGCGTCCGCTGAAGCCGCAACTCACGGTCGCGGGCGCGCCTCCCGCGTGGCTCACGCCCGTCGCGGTGTCGGCCGGCGTCGTACTGGTGGCGGGCGCCCTCGCGGTGGCGGCCCTCTGGTGGCGCCGCCGCCCGGTGACGGAGGAGCCCGAGGCGCTCCCCGAGGGCGCGGAGGCGCGCGCGCGCGAGCGGCTGGACACACAGCGTCGCGGCCGCCTCCACACGGAGGAGGCGTTCCAGGAGTACTACGGCGCCATCGCGCTGGCGGTGCGGGAGTACCTGGGCGAGCGCTTCGGCTTCAACGCGGCCGCCCTCACCACCAGCGAACTGGAACGGCGCATGACGGCGCACGGGGTGGACCGCTGGCAGGCGCGGCTGGTCGCCGGCCTGCTCGACCGCTGCGACCGAGCCGTCTACGCCCGCCACTACCCGGACCCCGCCTCCGCAGACCACGACCTCACCGTCGCCTACGAGATCGTCGAACTCTCGCGCCCGTCTCGAGTGTCGCTCGCGGAAGCGGAGACGGCGGTGGCCCTATGAACACGGGCGCCGGGTGATCTCGGGTACCGGCGCCACCCTGGGCGCGCCGGCGGCGCTGCTCCTGCTGCTGCCGCTCGGCCTGCTGCTGGCGTGGCGCTGGAGGGCGCCCCGGCCGTCTGCGACGGTCGCGGACGCGGGCGTGCTGGCGGCGGCTGCGCGCACCACGTGGCGCCTGCGCCTGCGTTGGCTGCCGGACGCCTTCCGCGCGGCGGCCATCGTCATGCTCGTCGTGGCGCTCGCCCGCCCCCGGGAGGGCCTCGCCGTGACCGTGCTGCCCGAGGAAGGCATCGACATCGTGGCGGCGGTGGACGTCTCCTCCTCCATGCGCCAGGGGTTCGACCGCACGGAGACCCGGCTGGACGCCGCGCGTCGAGTGCTGGACGAGTTCGCGGAGACGCTGCAGGGCGACCGCCTGGGGCTCGTCGCCTTCCAGTCACGCGCCCTCACGCTGTCGCCGCTCACGAACGACATCGCCGCCATCCAGGCGCGCATCGACCAACTGGAGCCCGGCCTGGTGCCGGACGGCACGGCGATCGGCCTCGGCATGGCGGAGGCGCTCGGCCTGCTGGAGGACTCGCCCGCGCGCAGCCGCGTGGTGGTGCTGCTCACGGACGGTTCCAACAATGCCGGCGAGATCGCGCCCGTGGACGCCGCCCGCCTGGCGCAGGCCATCGGCGTGCGCGTGTACACCATTGGCATTGTGCCCGGCAGCGGCGCGGGCCTGGACCCGGTGGACCGGCAGGCGATGAGCCAACTGGCGGAGCCCACCGGCGGTGCGTTCTTCGACGCCGGCACGCCCGAGGAACTGGCGGCGGCCTACCAGGAGATCGGCGCACTGGAGCGCTCCCGCGTGGGCGAGCGGGAGTTCATCGCGTTCCGGGAGTACGGCCCGTGGTTCGCGCTGGCGGGCGCGGCGCTGCTGCTGGTGGACGTGGGGCTACGGGCCACCTGGCTGCGGAGGCAGCCGTGATGGGCCGCCTCGACGTGCTGGAGGGCTTCGCGTGGGGCGAGCCGCTGCTGCTGACGGCGCTGGTGGCCCCGCTGCTCGCCGTGTTCGCGCTGCGCTCGTCCCGCGTGGCCCGCGCCCGTGCGCGAGCGCTGCTGGGCGGCCCGCCCGGACTCCGAGGCGGTACGCACGAGCGGCGCCGCCTGGTGGTGGGCGTGCTCATGGTGCTGGCGCTCGCCCTCGCGGTGCTGGCCGCCGCACGGCCGCAGTGGGGCGCCGGAGACCGCGCGCTGGAGCAGCGCGGCATCGACCTGGTGATCGCCCTCGACGTGTCGCGTTCGATGCAGGCGCGGGACGTGGCGCCCACGCGGGCAGAGGCGGCCGCGACCGGGCTGGCCGAGATGCTGACGCACCTCACGGGCAACCGCGTGGGGCTGGTGGTCTTTGCCGGCAGCGCATTCGAGCGCGCCCCGCTCACCGTGGACCTGCCCGTGCTCGCCACCATGGTCGCGCGCGCCCAGAACGAGGCGCCCCTGGTCTCTGCCGGGACGGACCTGGCCGCCGCTATCGAGGCGTCGCTGAACGTCCTGGACGTGCCGGACCGGGCGCGCACCCAGGCGGTCTTGCTGGTCTCAGACGGCGAGGACCTGCAGCCGCGCCTGGACCAGGCGATCGGCCTGGCCATCGCGCAGGACGTGCGCGTCTACACCGTCTTCGCCGCGACCACGGCCCCCACTCCGCTGGGCGACCAGGCCCGCGACGTCACCACGGCCCGCCCGGACCACCTGGAGGAGATCGCCGCGCGTACGGGCGGCGCGTCCCGCGGGGCGGCGCAGGTGGCGGGGCTGGCGGTGGAGTTCCGCCGCCTGCAACAGACCCAGTTCGCCGCGGACACGGAGCCCGCCCTGATCGAGCGCTTCCCGTGGTTCGTTGGCGGCGCGCTGCTCCTGCTGACGCTGGCCCTGCTCCTGGGCGAGGGGGGGCGCACGCCGCGTCCGCGCCTGCGCCGGGGCGTGATCGGCGCGCTGCTCCCGGCGCTCCTCGGTGCGGTGCTGCTCGGGGCATGTGGCGCGCCGGCGTGGCGACACGTGGAGGACGGCAACCGCGCCTACGAGGCGGGCCGTTTCGAGGAGGCGCTGGCGGCGTACCTCGCAGCGGACGAGGCGGCGCCGGACGACCCGGCGGTGGACTACAACATCGCGAACGCGCTCCACCGCCTGCGTCGCATGGAGGAGGCAGGCGTGGCGGCGGCGGCGGCGCTGGCGGGAGCGCTGGACGCGGAGGACGGGGCGCTGGCAGGACGCGCGCGCTTCACGCTCGGCAACACCGCCTTCGAGCGCGAGCAGTGGGAGGTCGCGCGGGACTCCTACATGGCCGCGCTCCGCCTGGACCCGGACGACCGCGACGCGAAGGCGAACCTGGAACTCGTGCTCGCCGTCCTCCAGCCACCGCCGGAGGACCCCGCCCCCCAGGGCGAGGACGGCGACCCCGGCGCCGAGGACCCCGAGGCGCAACCTGGCGACGGTGCTCCCGGCGAGCCTGATCCCGGCGAAGGTGAGGGCTCCGAGGGCTCCGAGGGCTCCGAGGGCGAAGGCGAAGACGGCCAGCCGGGGGACGGACAGGGCGACGGACCCGGCAGCGGCGAGACGCCCGGCGATCCGGGGACGCCTCAGCCCGGCGGCCCCGGCGGCGCACTGGCCGACACGCTGGAAGGCGCTCGGGCGGCGCTGGAGGAGGCGCTGGGAGCACTGGGGCCGGAGGTCACGGAGGTGGAGGCACGCCGCATCCTGGAACTGGCGCGGCGGGCGAACGAACTGGATCCGCTACCGGACACCTCCGGCGGCGGCCCCGCCCCGCGTTAGCGGCCCGCCCTGCACGCGACCGAGGCGGAAGACCCGGCGGACCACCCGGCTGCGCAGCGCGTCCCGCACCTGCCGGTACTGTTCGTCCAGGTGCTCGCGTTCTTGCTCGGAGTCCTCGTCCGCACCGTCACCCACTCGCGGGCCACCGTAGCGGGCGCGGCTGTAGGAGCGGGCCAGCGCTCGGAGCGCGGCGGGCTCGCCGATGCGCGCCGCCAGGTCGTCCGCGGATTCGGCGGGGGTGCGGTCCGGCAGCAGGCCCGTGCCCGCCCAGGACGCCAGCCGCTGCACCTTCGCCCAGCGCCGCGCGGCCGGGGAGAGGCCTCGGAACCCGCGCTCCCACCACAGCCGGGCGATGACGGCGCCGGCCAGGAGGACGGTCGAGAGGATGATCGTCCACGCGATCACGCGGCCCACCGTCTCGCCGATGCCGCCCTCCTCCGTCTCGAACTGGAAGCCTCCGCTGCCAAAGGCGGACTCGTCCTCCAGGAGGTCCAGCAGTTGCTGGTCCAGCAAGGCGTTGAACGCGTCGTCGTCGGGGATGTTGGCGGCGTCGCGGGCCGCGCGGGCGGCGTCGTCACTGCCGGGGCGGGTGACCAGGGAGCGGCTGGGGGTGGGGTTGAACTCCACCCAGCCCAGGCCGGGGAAGAAGACCTCCGGCCACGACCATGCGCGCTTCTCGCTCACAAGGTAGGCCTTCGTCCCGGAGTCCAGGTCGCGGTCGTCCAGCGAGAAGCCGGCCGCGACGCGCGTGGGCACGCCCAGCGTGCGCAGCATCACCGCCATGGCGGACGAGAACTGGTCGAAGTAGCCCTGGTGGGATTCGAACAGGAAGTCGGCCACGGCGTCTCGGCCCGGCGGCGCGGCCTGGATCTCGAACGTGAAGGCGTAGTTCTGGCGCAGGTAGGTCTCGATCAGCCGGGCGGCCTCGTACGGGGTGCTCGCGCCGCTGGTCACGTCCAGCGCCAGCGCGCCGACCTCCGGCGGCAGGTCCGCCGGCAGGGCGGTGTAGCGGTCCACGATCGCCTGCGGGTAGTCCGTCCCCGCCTCCAGCAGCGAACCGATCGCCGCCACGGAGACCGTGCCCACCGTCTGGTACGTGGTGCCCGGCCCCGCCGTGCCCGGCGCCGGCACCAACGCCAGCGCTCGCCCGGAGGAGTCGAGCAGCAGCCGCGCGCCGATGTCCGCGGTGACGGGGTCGCCGGCGCTCAGTAACGCCGCGCTCGGTGCGGTGTCCGAGAGCACGGTGACCTCGATACGCACGGACTCGCGGATCTCCGCGCGGGTGGCGGGAGTCCCGAGTTCTGCCGCGTCCACGGTGGTGCCAAGCAGGTCCACAGGCGCCGCGGAAGAGACGCGCCAGCCGCGGCCGGTGTAGTCGTCGTACGCGGCGCCACGGAGGTTCGTCTCCCGCTCAGCCAGGACCTGGAAGAGCACCTGGTCGTTCAGGAAGACCTCGCCCTGGAGGGGGAGCGTGGCGCCCAGCGCGTGGACGGGGATCGGCTTCTTCGAGCCCACCCCCACGAACAACTGACCGAGGCGGTCGACGCGCTCGTTGACCGGCGCAAAGACGCGCCCCCACGCGTCCGAGACGGGCCCCCAGTTGTTGGCCGTGGGCACGATCCACGCCGCCGTGACCAGGATGAGCGCCACCAAGCCGCCCACCACGATCACCTCCAGCGACATGCCCTCCCCCGGACGCACGCCCTCGCGCGTCCAGCGCTCCAGCGAGCGCAGGTAGGTGAGGCGCGCCACCAGCAGCACGGCGGCCAGGATGAAAACGATGAAGGAGAAGGACGGTTGCCCCGGCAGGTACGAGATGTTGGTCAGCAGCACGAAGCCGCCCGGCACCAGCGCCACCCACGGGTTGCGCCAGCGCACCACCGCCCACGTGGAGACGTACCCCACCAGGAAGACGCTGGACACGAGCAGCACCACGAAGGGCAGCGGGTCCGTGGAGATGCCCTCGGCGATCAGGGCGCGGCCCCACTCCAGCAGGCGGAGGCGGAACTCCGCCCAGCGCCCGCCCAGGCCCGCCGACTCCGGGTCCGCCAGCACCATGGTTTGCAGCACCAGCACGACCGTGGTGAGGGCGCCCACCACCAGCGCGAGCAGCGCCGCCAGCACCCCTGATACGCGCGAGTGGCCCAGCACCCAGGCGGTGGTCAGACCGGCCGCCGCCGGCGCCAGCAGCGACGGCATCTCCGCCACCCACTCGGACGTCTGCAGGGAGCCAATGACCGGCAACTGCACCAGGACCACCAGGCTTAGCGTCAGCCAGGACTCCCAAGAGTTCCACGCATGCAGCGTGGGCGACGGCGGCGCCGCGGGCCGGGTGGGCTCCGGGCGGCGCTCGAAGTAGCGCTCGATGGACGTCGCCTGCGCCACGGCTATGGCTTCCCGCCGCCGGGCTCGGCGGCCATGCGCGCAGACTCGCGCTCCGTGTCGACGCCGGCCGAGAGCACGCGGCCGATGTCGTCCGCCTTCTTCACCGTGAACGTGTAGACGCCGCCGGAGGCCAGCGTGCCGTAGGCATCCAGCGGGCTGGGCGCTTCGCCGAAGGTGTTGGCCTCCAGTAGCACCGCCGCCACCTTCACCCCGCGCGTGGAGAGCGAGATCAGGGTGAGCGGCCACTGCGGGTCGGTAGACGGCGAGACGACCACCACGGTGGTGTGGCGCCCGAAGCGCCTCGACTCCTCCAGCAGCAGGTTGGAGATGGGCGCGTCGCCCACGGCGCGGGCCATGGCCAGCGTCTCCAGCATGCGTGTGTAGTGGTTCTGGCCGCGGTCCGGCTCGTCCACACGCAGATCCTGGCCGAACGTCATCAGGCCCACCGTGCGGTTCTGCTGGATGAAGTACCGGCAGATCGAGGCGGCCAGCGAGACCGCTACCTCCTCCGTGGACTCCTCGCCCTCGCCCACGTGGTGGCGGCCCTCCAGGTCCAGCACCACCCAGATGTCAGAGGCGGGGTCGAGTTCGAACAACTTCACCATCGGGTCGCCGGTGCGGGCGGTGGCCGGCCAGTGAATGCGGTTGTAGGAGTCGCCCGGCTGGTACGGCCGCAGGCCGGCCACGTTCGGCGTGACGTTGTGCGTGCGACGCCGGATGCGGCCCTCGCCGGGCAGGTTGGCGGGCGGCACGTAGAAGTTCGCCAGGTCCGGCGCGTTCGGGTAGACCAGGATCGAGGTGCTATCGCCAAAGGTGCGGGTCACGCTGAAAAAGCCGAACGGATCGCGGGCGGTCACGCGCACCGGTCCCAGCGTGTAGACGCCTCTGAGCCGCGTGCGCGTGCGATAACTCCAGGACGCGACGCCGCGGACGCCCAGCGTGAGGACACGCCGCGATGAGTGCCCCGGGACGGAGGAGGGGTCCTCCACCTCCAGCCAGACCTTGGGGACCAGGGATCGCGAGCGCACCCAGATCTGGCCCTCGATGGGCTGGCCCTGGGTGACGCGCTGGTCCGTGCGGTGGACCTCCACCTCCAGGCCGCGCGCCATCTCCCGCGTCCAGAAGTAGGAGAGCGGGATGGCGGCCGCGATCACGTAGGCCAGGCGGAAGAGCAACCAGAAGCCCGTGGCGAAGCCCACCAGCACGCAGATCACCGCCACCGTCGCCGTCACGGAGACGTTCGGGTGCCCTCGGATCCACGAGGCGAGCGCGGCGACGGTCTCCACGTGGGCCTCTACCGGCCGCCGCGTGCGCGCACGCCCGGCACCGCCACGCGTTCGATGACCTGCTCCACGATCTGGGCGGAGTCGATGTCCCGCACGCGGGCGCTGGGGCTGACGATCACGCGGTGGCCAAGCACGAAGTACGCCAGGGCCTTCACGTCGTCCGGTTCCACGAAGTCGCGCCCGTCCAGCATCGCGTACGCCTGCGTCGCCCTCATCAGGCCGAGCGAGCCTCGGGGCGAGGCGCCCAGGTAGGCCGCCTCGTGCTCACGGGTGGCGTTGACCAGGCTGACGATGTACTGCTTCACCAGCGGGTCCACGTAGATCTTGCCCACGGCGTCCTGTAGTTCCACGAGTTCTGCGGGGCTGATCACCTGCTGCAGCGCGTCAATGGGGTGACGCTCCTGCTGGGCGTCCATGATCAGCACCTCGTCCGTGGCGGACGGGTAGCCCAGGTGGATGCGCATCAGGAAGCGGTCCAGTTGCGCTTCCGGCAGCGGGAAGGTGCCTTCGTACTCAATGGGGTTCTGGGTTGCCATCACCATGTGCGGCGAAGGCAGTTTGTGCGTCACCCCGTCCACCGTGACCTGGTGCTCCTCCATCGCCTCCAGTAGCGCGGACTGCGTCTTGGGCGTGGCGCGGTTCACCTCGTCAGCGAGGACGATCTGGGCCATGATCGGGCCAGGGCGGAAGGTGAACTCGCCGGTGCCCTGCTGATAGATGGAGACGCCGGTCACGTCCGTGGGCAGCAGGTCCGGCGTGAACTGGATGCGGGAGAAGCCGCAGCCCGTGGACTTCGCCAGCGCCCGCGCGAGCATGGTCTTGCCCACGCCCGGCACGTCCTCGATCAGGAGGTGGCCCCGACAGAGGAGCGTGACCAGGGCCATCCGCGCTTCCGCGGTCTTGCCGATGATGACGTGCTCCACGTTCGCCAGCACGCGCTCGGCGACGATCCTGGGATCCTCCATGCGGCCTCCGGTGATGGGTCGACCAGGACGTCCCCAGCAGGGGGCGACGTCAAGCATCGACGGGCCATGTCCGAGGGTGGGAGTGTACCGGGCTCTGCCACACCCGATTTCGTGGTGAGTGTACCAATTCTGGAGCAGCCCCAAGCGGTCCTCCCGTTACGATCAGAAGCAGCGTGCAACCATCTCGGATCCATGGCTGACGGGCCGCGACAGCGGCGCATCTCCCGCCGGGCCGTGCTCACCGCCGGCCTGGGGCTACCCCTTGCCGCGCTGCTGGGCGCATGCGGGCGCAACCAGGCGCCGCCCCCGGCCGTGGTGACGGGCCCTCCGTCCCAGCCGCCCACCGCCAGCCCGTCCCCCACCGCCACGGACGACCCGGCCCCCGGCCTGCTGGAGGCGTCCTTCGCCCCGGCAGAGGTGGGCCAGGGCGAGAGCACCATCCTGGTCGTACGTCAGCCCGGCGCCGCGGGCGGCAGCGTCCAGTTCCTCGGCAGGCGATACCCGCTCGGCGCCGGCGGGCGGGGCACCTTCTGGGCCGTCCTCGGCGTGGGCCTTTCGGCGCCCCTCGGCGAGGAGGTGGCCCTGGTGACCACGCGCTCCCGAGGCGGCGAGCCGCTGGCGACGTTGGAGGTGCCGTTCATGGTGGTCACCGTGGAGCGCCCCGTGGACTACCTGGTGACCACGGAGGAGGTAGCGGCGATCCTGACTCCGGAGGCCGCGGAGATCGAGGAGGCCCTCCGCACCTTCGAGCAGTTCAATCTCTTCCAGGCCCGCCCGCGCTGGAACGGCCGCATGTCCATGCCCGTGGAGGGCATCATCACCACGCAGTTCGGAGAGGGCCGCTCGATCAACGGGGGCCCGGTGGGCGGCTTCCACAGCGGTGTGGACATCGCCAACGCCTCAGGCACCCCCATCCTCGCGCCGGCAGCCGGCCGCGTGGCCTGGGTAGGGGCCATGCCCATCCGAGGCAACAGCGTGCTCCTGGACCATGGCGCGGGCGTGGTGACCGGCTACCACCACCTGCTGGAGGCCACCTGCCAGGTGGGCGACCTCGTGGCCCCCGGCGACGAGATCGCTCGGATGGGGTCCACCGGTTTCTCCACCGGCCCCCACCTGCACTGGGAGATGACGATCTTCGGCATCAACGTGGACCCGCTCACCTGGACGGAGCAGGTCTTCCTCCCGAAGGCGTAGGTGGCTGGGTTAGCGCGAGGCCAGTGGATGGCGCCAGCGCAGCCCCTGGAACCGGGCGAAACCTCGGTCGGTCGTCACCCACTCACTGCCGGACTCGATCGCGAGGGCGGCGTGATACGCGTCCGGCACCACGTTTGCCTTCGCGTTTACATCGTGGCAGAGACGTTCGAAGATCTCCCAGTGGCGCGGCCCGGGCCGCTGAATGAGCGCGTTGGGGTGGGATCTGAGCGATGCTGCAAACGCCAGTGCGGTCTCCACCGGCGCAGGCACGTCAAACACCTTGCGGCTGGTCACGAGCCGGATGACACCGGAGAGCACCAACTCCGAGAGTCCGAAGGGCTCCTCTGACTCAAGTGCCTCGCGAAGCCACGCTTCGTAGGCCGCGTGATCCGTGGAGTCGCCGTGGAAGGCATAAACCAGCACATTGACGTCCGCGAGAATCAGGGCCGGTACTCTTCGTCGTCGTCCATGATCTCGAGCAGCGAGGCGCTGTCGTCCAGGTCGACGCCGGGGCGCAGTCCCCCACCACCGTAGAACGTGGGGAACTCCGCGACGCGGCGTTCCCGCTTGCTGGCACGCCGTCGGGCAAATGCCTCACGCAGTGCGTCTTCCACCACGGCGTTCAGCGTTCGGCCGGAGCGAGCGGCGATGGCCTTGGCCTCCGCGAGCAGGTCGTCGTCGATGGAGATCGTCGTCCTCATGCATCAAAGCATCACGGACGTGCATCAAGATGTCAACGCGCGCCGTCACCCCCGACGCGCCACGAAGCAACCCCACTCGCCTTCCGTGGCGTACTCGATCTGGACGAGGCCGGCTTCGGCCAGGTGGCCACGCACCTCGTCCGCGTCGCGCTGGATGAAGCCGCTCGCCACCACGAGGCCGCCCGGTCGCGCCGCAGCGGCGAGGTGCGACGCGAGGCGTCCGATGACGAGGGAGGAGATGTTGGCCAGGACCAGGTCATAGCCCTCTGGCGCCCGGGCCGGCCATGGCCAGTCGGGGCCCAGGGAGCCGGCGGCGAACTCGATCTGCTCACCCACCTCGTTGCGTTCGGCGTTCTCGATGGCGACCGCCACCGTCTCCGCGTCGATGTCCACGGCGTGCACCTGGCCCGCACCGAGCATGCGCGAGGCCACGGCGAGGATGCCGGAGCCGGAACCCACGTCCAGCACGCGGTCATCCGGGCGCAGGTGCGCCTCGACCGCCGCGAGGCAGAGGCGGGTGGTCGCGTGCTCGCCCGTGCCGAAGGCCGCGCCGGGGTCCAGTTGCACCACCACCTCGCCCGGCTTCTCCTCGTACGGCTCCCAGGAGGGACGCACCACCAGCCGGCCGCCGATGTGCTGCGTGCGGTAGAACTTCTTCCACTCCTCCGCCCAGTCCACCAGGGCCGCCTCGCGGATCTCGAGTTCGTAGGGGGCCACGAAGGTGCGGGCGGCCAGGGCGTCGCGCACGGCCTGCTCGTGGGAGGCCTCGAACGGCGCGGGGAAGGAGGCACGGACGGTCCAGGGGACGTCCATGCGTTCTTCGTACTGGAAGTCCGCGCCATCCATGATCCGCAGCGCCGGCTCAATGCTGACGCCGGCGGCGCCGGCCACGCTCAGCGCGTCCGCGGCGGTGTCCGCGTCGCGCGCGTCCGCCCGGACGATCGCCTCGTACCAGCGGTCGTCACGTGGGCTCATCGCGCTACCTCAGTGGGCTAGGAGAACGCGCTCCTGATGCGGCCGAACACGGAGCCGTCGTCGTCCGGGATGTCCGGGGTGCCGAGGGACTCCGCGAGTTTTGCCAGCAGTTCCTTCTGCGCCTTGGAGAGTTTGGTAGGCGTCACCACGTGTGTGCGCACCAGCAGGTCGCCACGCGCGCCGCCTCGGACGTGCGGGACGCCCTTGCCGCGGACCACGTGCACCTGGCCGTGCTGGACGCCCGGCTTCAGTTTCAGTTCCACCGGGGCGCCGTCGATCGTGGGGATCTCCACGTCCGTCCCCAGCGAGGCCTGTGCGATGTTCAGCGGCAGGTCGTAGATCAGCGCGTCGTCCACGCGCTTGAAGACCTCGTGTGGGCGCACCTTGATCTCCACGTACAGGTTGCCGGCCGGGCCGCCGCGAGGGCCATGGTCGCCCTCGCCAGTGATGCGCAACTGGGTGCCGTCGTCCACGCCGGCGGGCACCTTCACGCCGCGCTCCACCTTCACGCGGTGCTGGCCCTGGCCCCGGCAGTTCTTGCACGGGTCACTGACGATGGCGCCTTCGCCCCGGCAACGCGGGCACATGGCCACGTTCACGAACTGGCCGAAGAGGGACTGCTGCACGCGCCGCAGTTCGCCCTGGCCGTCGCACTCGGGGCACGTGGGCTTGGTGGCCGCCCCGGCCTGGCCGGTCGCGCGGCAGTCCGGGCAGCGCTCCACCCGCTCGTAGGTCAGCGTGTGCTCCAGCCCGCTCACGGCCTCCTCGAGGTCGAGCGTGACGGTGGCGTGCAGGTCCGCGCCCGGCTGCGGCCCCGCCCGGCGAGAGCCCGTGCCGCGGAAGAACGCGTCGAAGATGTCGCCAAAGCCGCCGAAGCCCTCGAACCCCTGGAAGCCCTGCGAACCAGCGCCGCCCACGCCGGCGGCGCCAAAGCGGTCGTAGCGTGCACGCTTCTCCGGGTCGCTGAGCACCTCGTAGGCGGCGTTGACCTGCTTGAACTTGGTCTCGGCGTCTTCCGCCTTATTGCGGTCGGGGTGGTATTCCATCGCCAGGCGACGGAAGGCCTTCTTGACGTCATCCTGTGAGGCGTCCCGCGGGACGCCCAGGACGGAGTAGAGGTCTGCGCTTTCGGTGGTCATAGAAGATCCATCGTAACAGCGGGCATCGCCGTGCCGAAGCAGGATCGCTGCTCCTGCCGTGCGGAACCCTGCCAAACTTCCGCGCGCGCCCGCTCTCTGCCCGGCGGCCGTCCCACAGCCCGGGCTCGTCTAGGCCGCGCCCACCGGCACGGCGCAGAACGCGCACCGCGAGGCGTCCAGCGGAATGTCCATGCGGCACTCCGGGCAGCGCTTCGTGGTGGGATCCGCCGGGGTGTCCCCGCGCCGCGAGCGCTCCACGAGGGCGTTCACGGGCTTCACGACGAAGAAGAAGATCGCCGCGGCCACCACCACGAACGAGATCAGCGCGTTCAGGAAGAGCCCGTACTCCAGTACGCTGCCGTTGACCTCGACACTGAGGGCGGAGAAGTCCGGCTCGCCCACGATGGCGGCGATCAACGGCGTCAGCAGGTTCTCCACGAACGACGTCACCACCGCGCCGAACGCCACGCCGATGACGATGCCGACCGCGAGGTCGATCACGTTGCCTCGCAACACGAACTGGCGGAATTCACCGATCATCAAGCACTCCCCTCGGACCCTGGTCGCTGCACCTGCCGGCCCAACCTGAGGTGGAGTATGCAGGCTCCGAGGGGGGCCGTCGACGCGGGGCCGGGCCCTACCGGGGCTCGAGCAGGTGCGCCTCCACCGCCTCGAAGACCTCCGCGCCCACGCCGTGCGAGCGGAGGAAGCCCCGCGCGCCCTGGTAGCGGTGGTGCAGGTGCGTCATCATCTCCGCCATCGCCTCCCGCGAGACCCCGAGGGCGGGGTTGGGCTGCTCGTCCGGTTTGATGATCCCCCTCGCGCGCAGGCGCTCCACCAGCGTGTCCATGGCCTGCTGGCTGTAGTAGTAGTCCTCCAGCACGGTCTCCTGGTCCACCCCGAGCGAGTCCAGCACCAGCGCGGCGAAGACCCCTGTGCGGTCCTTGCCGGTCACGCAGTGGAAGACCGTGGGGTAGGACTCCTCGTCCGCCAGCACGCGGAAGGCGTCCGTCCAGTGCTCGGGGTAGCGCTCGAGACTTTCGATGTAGTTGGGCGCCCAGGCGCCCGCCGCCCGCGCCTCGAACTTGCTGTTGGCGTTGCCCATGGGGAAGTGCAGGCGCCGCACGCCCTCCCGCACCAGCGCGCCGTAGCCACGCTCGTCACTCGCCTCGCCGTCCGAGCGGAAGTCGATCACCGTGCGCAGGGAAACCTCCGTGAAGAGGCGCTCCACCTCCTCCGGCTTCATACGCTGGTGCTCCGCCGTCCGGAACACCCGACGCCACCGCACCTCCCGTCCGTCCGAGGTGTCATACCCACCCAGGTCACGAAAGTTGAACACCTGCTCGAAGTTGAAGTACCGCTCGTACGCCGTGGCCATGATTCGCCCTCCCCTGCGGGCCCGTTATACCGCGCACGGGCGCGCGGGGGGGAAGGCCGTACGGCACGACGAAGGGGGCCGGCGTTCAACGCCGGCCCCCTTCTCGATGCGCTCGAACGTCGGAGGGCTACACCTCGCGGAACTCGCCCTCGATGGTGCCGGCTTCCTCGCCCGCACTGGCGTCGCCGGTGTCGTGCGTGCCGCCCTCGCCACCCGCGCCAGGGGCGTTGGCTGCCTGCTGTGCGCCGTAGATGGCGGCGCCCACCTCCTGCATCGCCAGGGAGAGGGCTTCCGTCTTCTCCTGGATGGCGGCGGTGTCCTCGCCCTTCAGGGCTTCGCGGAGTTCGGCGATGGCGGCGTTCACCCGGGTGGTGTGCTCCTCCGTCACGATCTCCTTGTTGTCCGCCAGCATCTTCTCCGCGGAGTACGCCAGCGAGTCGCCGGTGTTGCGAGCCTCCACGGACTCGCGCTTCGCCTGATCCTCTGAGGCGTGCTCCTCCGCCTCGCGCTGCAGGCGCTGGACCTCGTCGTCCGTGAGGCCGCTGGAGGCCTGGATGGTGATGTGCTGCTGCTTGCCGGTGGCCTTGTCCGCCGCCGAGACCTTCACCATGCCGTTCGCGTCGATGTCGAACGTGACCTCCACCTGCGGGACGCCTCGCGGCGCGGGGAGGATGCCGTCCAGGATGAAGCGGGCCAGCGACATGTTGTCGCCAGCCATGGGGCGTTCACCCTGCAGGACGTGGATCTCCACGGACGGCTGGTTGTCAGCGGCCGTGGAGAAGGTCTGCGAGGCGCTCGTGGGGATCGTCGTGTTGCGCTCGATGATGGGGGTCATCACGCCGCCCAGGGTCTCGATGCCCAGGGTCAGCGGGGTGACGTCCAGCAGCAGGACGTCCTTGACCTCGCCCTTGAGCACGCCGGCCTGGATGGCGGCGCCAATGGCCACCACCTCGTCCGGGTTCACGCCCTTGTGCGGCTCCTTGCCGAAGAAGTCCGCCACCTTCTTCTGGACCAGCGGCATGCGTGTCATGCCGCCCACCAGCACCACCTCGTCAACCGCGGAGGCCTGTAGCCCAGCGTCCGACAGGGCCTTCTTCACCGGCTCCAGGGTGCGGTCCACCAGGCTGCCCACCAGTTGCTCGAACTGGGAGCGGCTCAGCGTCAGCACCATGTGCTTCGGTCCGGAGGCGTCCGCCGTGATGAACGGCAGGTTGATCTCCGTCTGCTGGGCGGAGGACAACTCGATCTTGGCCTTCTCCGCCGCTTCCTTCAGGCGCTGCAGCGCCGTCCGGTCCTGGGCCAGGTCAATGCCGTTTTCCTTCTTGAACTCCGCCACCAGGTGCTCAATGAGCACGTCGTCGAAGTCGTCGCCGCCCAGGAAGGTGTCGCCGTTGGTGGCCTTGACCTGGAAGGTGCCGTCGCCGATCTCCAGGATGGAGATGTCAAAGGTGCCGCCGCCCAGGTCGTAGACGGCGATCAGTTCCTCCGCCTTCTTGTCCAGGCCATAGGCCAGGGACGCGGCGGTGGGCTCGTTGATGATGCGCAGCACTTCCAGGCCGGCGATGCGGCCGGCGTCACGGGTGGCCTGGCGCTGGGCGTCGTTGAAGTAGGCGGGGACGGTGATCACGGCCTCGGACACGGTCTCGCCCAGGTAGGCCTCTGCGTCCGCCTTCAACTTCTGGAGGATCATGGCGGAGATCTCCGGCGGGCTGTAGTCCTTGCCGCCCATCTCCACGCCGGCGTCGCCGTTGCTGCGCTTCGCCACCTCGAAGCCCGCCACGCGCTTCAGGCGGTCCACCTCCGCCTCGTCGAAGCGGCGGCCCATCATGCGCTTCACGGAGTAGACCGTGTTGTGCGGGTTGGTGACCGCCTGGCGCTTCGCCACGGTGCCCACCAGGCGCTCGCCGTCCTTCGCGATCGCCACCATCGAGGGCGTCGTGCGGGCGCCCTCGGCGTTCGGGATCACCCGAGGTTCGCCGCCTTCCATGACGGCGACGCAGGAGTTCGTCGTGCCCAGGTCAATGCCGATGACCTTGCCCATCTCTCTGCCTCTTTCCACCGCGTCGCTGTCGGTGCGCGGTCCGTTGTCAGTCTCTCTCGTCTGCGGCTGACCGGGTCAGTCCGCTCGATGCGTAAGTCCTGTCCTACTCGCCGGTGCCCACCAGCACCATGGCCGGGCGCACCACGTGGTCATGCAGGGTGTAGCCGCGGCGGAGCAGTTGCACCACCTGGCCCTCCGGGCCGGGCGCCGTGCTCACCGCCTCGTGCTTCGCAGGGTCGAACGCCTCGCCCAGGGCGGGGATCTCCTGCACGCCGTGCTGCGCCAGGACCTGCGCGAACTTCTGCGCCACCAGGCGCACGCCCTCCACCCACTGGGCGTCCTCCGTGGACTCCGGGGCTGCCTCCAGCGCTCGATCCAGGTCGTCCATCACCGGCAAGAAGTCGGCGACGAGGCTGCCCATGGCCAGGCGCACGGCCTCCGCGCGTCTCTCGCGGGAGCGGCGCTCCAGGTTCTGGTAGTCCGCCACGGCGCGCGCATGCTGGGCGCGCGACTGTTCCAGCGCTGCGCGCAGCGCGTCCAGGTCGTCCGGCGTCCCGCCAGACTCCTCTACGTCCCCGCTGGACGAGGTCTCGGCCTCCGGCTGTACCGGCGTGGTCTCATGGTCAGTCATGTATCGTCCTCGAACTGCCGGGCGCGGGAGTGGGTCGTGGCTCGGTCGGGCGGGAGTGGTCGCTACCGCCCGACCTCCTGGAGCAACTGCCCCATCAGGGCGGCCACGTACCGCACACGCGGGATGGTGCGCTGGTAGGCCATGCGGGTGGGCCCCACCACCGCCACCGCGCCTACGGCGTCTTCGCCGCCGTAGCGGGAGACCACCATGGACCAGTCCTGCATCCCCGTGTCCGCGTTCTCGCTTCCAATGATGACCCGCGTCGAACCCAGAGAGCCATCCACGGCGGGCTCCAGGAACGAGCGCAGGCGGTATGCCTGTAACTGCCCTACAGCCTCCAGCATCCGGTCCACGTCCGCGAACTCCGGCTGCCGGAGGGCGATGTTCACACCCTCGACGAACGTCTCCTCGGCGATGCGCTGCTCCTCGACAATTTCGGCGAGCACCCCGGCCAGGTCTCGTTCGTCCGCGTCCAGGTTGTCCGTGGCCGCCGCACGGATCTCGGCGGCGTCTTTGCCGTCCAGCAGGCGGTTGATGCGGTGCGCGCGCTCGTTCAGCGTCTCCTGCGTGGTGGGCGCGGTCGCCGGCAGGATGCGCTGGCGCACGCGGCCGTCGTCCATCACCGCCACGAGCAGGCTGGTGTCTCGGCTCAACTCCACCAACTGCGCGTTACGCAGCCGTGCACTGCGCGTCCGCGGCCGGGTCACCACGGCGACGTTCCCCACCAGGGAGGAGAGGATCATCGCCGTCAGGCTCAGCCACTCGTCCAGGCCGCCGGACACCTGGTGCAGTTGGTGCTCCACCGTGCGGCGTTCGTCCAATCCCACCGGATCCTCGGACATCAGCGCTTCCACGTAGAAGCGGTAGCCCTGGTCAGAGGGCACCCGCCCTGCCGAGGTGTACGGATGGGTGACGTAGCCCACGGCCTCCAGCCGTGCGAGTTCGTTGCGGATGGTCGCAGAGGACACGTCGAGGCGGCGCTGGCCAACCAGCGCCCTGGAACTCACGGGTTCCGCAGTCACCACATACTCATCCACGACCATGCCGAGGATGGATGCCTGGCGTTCTGTGATCACCTCTCGGACCTCCATTAGCACTCTCAGGTCAAGAGTGCTAACTGCTCTCCGGATTGTATTCACCCCGTCCCTCGCGGGTCAATCCGTAGAGCCGTTTGACGACTCAGATGATGCCGAGTTCGCTCGCGCGGCGGGCGGCTCGCATCTTTCCTGATACACCCAGTTTTTCGTACACGCGGCGCGCGTGGACCTGCACCGTCCGCCACTCGATGCCGAGACGCGCCGCCACCTGCTTGTACGTGAGGCCCTCCGCCAGTAGCCCCAGCACCTCCACCTCTCGAGGCGAGAGTTTCGGTTCGGCCTCCGCCGCACGGCCCCACGCCAGCGCCGCCGTGGTGGCCAGCGCGTATGGGTCGGGGAGGATGCCGGCCGCACGCAGCACCGCCCGCGCGCCGCGACGCATGGAGGACCAGCGCCGCTCGGGCGTGGCGGTGGGGCCGAGCGCGAGCAGTTCGCTCAACTGCACCTCGCACAACGCGGCCTCCAGCGGGTACCCGGCGGAGCGTGCCCAGCGGGTGGCGCGCTCCATCATCGCGGCGCCCACGCGCTCGTTGCCGATGCGCACCAGCAGCAGCGCCTGCACCCGGTCTCTGGAGGCCGGCCATTCGATCGAGGTGCGCACGTGCGCGGGGAGGTGGTCCGCCGCCCAGCGCGCCCAGAGGACAGCCTGCTCCTGCACGCCCCGGGTGGCCACCACCTCCATCGCCGCCAGGACGGCAGACAGGTTCACGAGCGTGGCCTCCGCCGGAGGCTCCAGGTGCTCCACCACGTCCTCCGCACCCACGCGCGCCGCCTCCCCCAGCGCTGCCAGCCCGTCCGCGTGTCCGGGGTTCAGGCGTTGCGACAGGTCCTCGAGGCGCGCGACGGCGCCGGCTGCGGCCTCGGCGTCGGCGAGGCGGACGGCGTTGTGGAGCGCCGTGACCTGTGCGCGCCACGCCGCCATGTTGTTGCGACGCGCCCGCTCGAACGGCGCCGGGTCGAGCGCCGCCAGTTCGTCCACGGAGCGCAGGCCGAACTCCAGCGCCGCTGCGTCCGCCGCCCGGAACGAGGAGCCCTCGGCCTCCGCGTGCGCGGCCAGGGAGTTCACCCACGGCACCGCCCGCCGCCTCTGCCCGAAGGCGACCATGGCGGGCACCGCCCAGATGTCCAGCCCTCGGGCGTACCGAGGAGATCCTGCTGCCTGGGCCTGATCGGCGGCAGCGCGAGCCGCTTCTACTGAGCCCGGCCGCAGGAACACGCACTCGACGAGAGCCGCGTGGATATCCACCTCATAGGTCGCGTTGAGACTCGAGAGCATGGGACGCAACGCCGTGGCTGCGGCGATGGTGTCGAATGCGAGCCGCTCGCCGCGAATGGCACGGAGCGCCGCCATCGTGCCGAGGAGATTCGCGGTGACGTCCGCTGCCCCCTTGGTCTGCGAGAGTGAGTAGTCGAGTTCGGCCAGCGCGTCGTCGTAGTACCCCTGGGCCTCAAGGCAACCGGCGGCAAAGACCGCGAGTTCTGCGGCAGCGTCGAGTTGGCCCTCCTGGAATGCTTCCTTCAACCCGTCGCGGTAGATCGGCCTCCAGGTCTCGGGGTCGGAGAGTCCACTGGCTTTGAGGGCATCGAACGCGGCGATGAATCGTTCTGTCATTGTAGTAGTGACCTGTATACCGCAAATGCGGTAGGACAGGCGGGTGCCTCCTGCCTCATCCTCTGAACGCACAGGGAGGTTCCAGACTTGTCAATCCCAGCCTGTAGTCGCATCACCAACCACGTCACCCAGATCTCGGACGACCGCGAGTTTCAGCGCCGCATGCGCGCACTGGCCGGCCGCTCGTACTCGTCTGCGGAGGTCGCTGACCTCCTCTGCGACTTCCTCCCGTTCGAGGTGGCCGCGGAACTGCGCACGGAGTACCACGAACTGCCGTCCGTCATGGCGGACCTGATCGTGAACTCCTGGAAGATGGCGGACGAGGCCGGCATGCCCTGGTCGTTCCAGTCCATGCCTCCCGCCGAGCCGATCGCCTACGCTCGCGCTCGTCGAGTCCGGTTCACCGTGGACGTGGACGAGGACGGCGTGACTCTGGGCGTGGCGCACATCGCGGGCCGCAAGGCGGAGTGGTACCAGCCGGCCCTCGCCGGCGGCGCAGTTGCCGCCTCTGACTAACATCGGCTGAAGCGTTCCCGGGCAAGGATCCCTCCTGCCCCGGCTCGCGTTCAGGTGAGTGAGGCGCCGCCTAACCCTCACCCACCTGCTGGGAGACATCACCGACGAGCGCTGGGTTTGCACGGTGATGGTCTGCGGTCGGCCGGGTGGCGAGTGACGTCCAACTCGCTCGCCACCCGGTCGCCCACTCTGCTGCGCTCACGCCTTGCATCTGCTGCGCTCACACCTTGCAGTAGACGAGAAGACGCAGTAGACGAGAAGACGCGGCGCCCAACCGGGCGCCGCGTCTCGTTCTCACTCCACCGTGGGAGGGCCATGACAGCCCTCGACGTGTCTCGCGGCTATTCCGCGCGGATGAGGCGCCGGTTCTCCACGTCTGCGGGAAGGAACTCGCGGCCGCACGAGTGGCAGACCCAGCCCATGGCCTTGCTGTCGTCGTCCATCACCTGCGGCCCTCGCCAGCGGGGCATCAGGTCGGTGTTGAGACAGCACTCGGAGATCGCCCGTTGCCGCGCTACGCCGCGGTAGGTCATGCGCGCGTCGCCAAAGATCTTCGTGAGCATGGGCACTCCTCCTGCGCCGGGAGCGTACCCACCCCGCGCCATGCAGGGAAGCGCCCCGCGAGTCTGGAGGCCTACCGCCGCGCCCGATGCCGTGGCCGATGCCGCGGCGAGGAGGAAGGCCGGCGCGTGGAGGACTGGACGTGGCGGGAGACCTCCTCGGCCAGGGCGGCCACGCCTCGACGCGCGCAGGTGAAGGTCTTGGCGGGCGCGGCGGTGGAGAACGGTTGCGAGACCTTGTGGTCCAACTGCGTGTTGGCCCAGATCACCACCACGTCCGCCGCCTCCGCCATCTCCTTCGCGCGTTTCGTTCCGGTCGGCCGGTGGCCCTCCACGAACGTGATCTCCACGGCGCTGCCGGCCACCGCGTCTCGCAGCGTGGTCCGCGCGTTCGGCGAGCCGCCCACCACCAGCAGTCGCGTCCGGCCCGACGCTTCGAGGTCCGCCACCATCTGCTGCGTCGCCCTCGCAGTGTCGCTGCCGCCGCAGACCTCGCAGCCCTCGGGGGCTACCTCCACCACGAGCCGCCCGCCCGGTTCGAGGGCGGCGCGACAGGTGGCGGAGGCGCACACCCGCGCGATGCGCGCCTCGATGGCGTCGATGGCGGCCTGGCGCTTGCTCTCCGCCATGTTCTGCTTGCGCGCGTTGGTCAGCCCCGCCTCCACGAGCGCCCTCCGCGCCCGCTGCTGCGAGTCCACACGCCGAAACCCCATCTCCTCCAGGAGCGCGGCAATAGGGAACGTGGGTTCAGCGGGCATGAGAATAGCCTCGCACGGTCGCTGGAATCGGAGCGCGGTGGTCGTTGGCGCCTTCTTGCCGGGGTGCCCTTAGAATATGCGTGGTGACGCCCTCCGCAGGGAAATCCCGGAGGGCGGTTGGGGGGAACGTGCCTCGTTCAGACGTTGACGCACTGATCGATCTGATTGGCGATCCACGCGAACTGGATCGGGACGTGCAGGCGTTCCGCCGTTCTGCGGAGCGGTTCTCCTCGGATCGGCGTCGTCTCATCGAGGCGTACCCGAAACAATGGGTCGCCGTTGTCGATGGCGAGATTCGCGCGACGGGGGACACCCTCCCAGCAGTGCTGGATGAACTCGACCGCAAGGGCTACCCCCGTTCTCGCGCCCTGGTCCGGTTCGTCGAGAAGAACCACCGGAAGTTCATTCTGTAGGAGCGCTGATTGGCGCTTTCGGGCCGATTCGGCGACACCACGGGCCGTCCCTACCTGGAGGGCCGCTTGGTCTTTCCGCGCCTCAACCTCCGCGGTGAGGTGTCCTGGCTGGTGGACACCGGTGCGGATGAGTCGATGCTCATGGCGGCGGACGCCCTCAGGTTCGGTGTCGACTACAGCCAACTGAGGGCTTCCCCCTCGCAGTCCGTCGGTATCGGCGGGGCGATGAGTTCGTTCGTTGAGGACGCGATCCTCGTCTTTACGGAGCGTGGAACAGTCGCGTACGTCTACTACCTGAGCCTGGAGATCGCGCCGTTCTCGCGCGAGATACAGGATCTGCCGTCGCTCCTCGGGCGGGACATCCTCGACCGCTGGCGAATGACGTATGAGCCTCCCGCACGTCGCCTCACATTCGACGTGCTGTCAGCGGACACCACATTGCCATTCGGTGATCCAGCCTGACCGCCATTGACACGAACACGTGTTCGCCTGATATCGTACCGCGCTGCGGGGCGAACGCATGTTCTCACGGTCGCACCCGCGCCAATGAACTTCCTTCTTGCCTCGGGCGGGGTGTTCGAGGGGTGACCGATGGCCGTTGCTGCGAAGGGCCTGGTGGCCGCACTGGACGCGTTGCGCGGAGATCCGGAACTCGCGCCCTGTTTCGCGGACTGGCGCACGCTGTCGCCTGAGCCGGCGCGCTACGGGGCCTGGCCCGCCGGCCTGGCCCCGCGCATCGTGGACGCCCTGCGGTCGAGGGGTATCGAGCGACCGTACACGCACCAGGCCCGCGCAATCGCGGGCGCCCTCGATCGTCGTGACCAGGTGGTGGTGACGCCCACGGCCAGCGGCAAGACACTCTGCTACACGGCGCCGGTGCTGCAGGCGGTCCTGGATGACCCGTCCGCCCGGGCGCTCTACCTCTTCCCGACGAAGGCGCTGGCGGCGGACCAACTGGACGAACTGCACGGCATCGTCTCGGACGCCGCGCTGCCGGTACGCACGTTCACCTACGACGGCGATACGAGCCCAAAGGCGCGCCGCCTGGTGCGCACGTCGGGACACGTGGTGATCACCAACCCGGACATGCTGCACACCGGCATCCTCCCCAACCACACCAAGTGGGTGCGGCTGTTCGAGAACCTCCGCTACGTGGTAATCGACGAACTCCACACGTATCGAGGTGTGTTCGGCTCGAACGTGGCGAACCTGCTGCGGCGGTTGCGACGCATCTGCCGCTTCTACGGCGCGGATCCGGTCTTCATCTGCTGCTCCGCCACCATCGCCAACCCCGGTGAACTGGCGGAGGCCCTCATCGGCCGGCCGGTGGCCGTGGTGGACGACAACGGCGCGCCTCGAGGCGAACGCACGCTGGCGCTGTTCAACCCGCCCGTCCTGAACGAGGAACTCGGCATCCGCGAGGGCGTGGTCAACGCGACGACGGCGATCGCCTCCCGCCTGCAGGGGGCCGGCGTCCAGTCGATCGTCTTCGCCGGCTCGCGGACGCGTGTGGAGGTGCTCACCCAGTACCTGCGCGAGGCGAAGGGCGGACGTCCGTCCACCCCCGGGGCGCCCGAGGTGGTGCGGGGCTACCGCAGCGGCTACCTCCCCACTGAGCGCCGTGAGATCGAGGCGGCGCTGCGTGACGGCCGCCTGCGCACGGTGGTGGCCACGAATGCGCTCGAACTCGGCATCGACATCGGCGGGCTGGACGCCTCGGTGCTGGCGGGGTACCCGGGCACGATGGCGAGCCTGAAGCAGCAGATGGGGCGGGCGGGGCGCAGCCAGCAGGCGTCGCTCGCGGTGATGGTGGCCTCCTCCTCCCCCCTCGACCAGTACGTGGTGCAGCACCCGGACTTCGCCTTCGGCGAGAGCGTGGAGGCGGCGCGCGTGCACCCGGACAACCCGATCATCGCCGCGGAACACCTGAAGTGCGCCGTCTTCGAACTGCCCCTCGATCCGGAGGAGCAACAGGACGTGATGGGCGCCCACACCCCCGAGATCCTGGAGGCCCTGGGCGAGATCGGGACGGTGCACCGTGCGTTGCCCGAGCAGGGTGGCCGAGTGTACTGGAGCAGCGAGGCCTACCCGGCGGAGGAGGTGTCGCTGCGGCTGGGCGCGGAGCAGAACGTCGTGATCGTGGACCAGGGCCCTCCCGCCACCGTCATCGGCGAGGTGGACCGGCCGAGCGCCATGACGCTGCTCCACACCGAGGCGATCTACATGCATGACGGCCGCCAGTACCACGTGGACCTGCTGGACTGGGAGGAACTGAAAGCCTACGTCCGCCCCGTGGACGTGGACTACTACACGGACGCCCACCTGGCCGTGGATCTGAAGGTGATCGACGAGTGGGAGGCCTCGCCGGCTGGCGAGGGCGCCCCTGGACGCGGCCACGGCGAGGTGGCGGTCACCTACCTGGCCACCATCTTCAAGAAGATCAAACTGCACTCCCACGAGAACATCGGCTGGGGCAAGATCGGCATCCCCCAGGACGACCTGCACACCGGCGCGTTCTGGGTGACCCTGCCTGACGAGGCGCTGGCGGGGGCCTCGGGGCCGCCGACGAAGGCGAGGCTGGAGGCGGCGCTACAGGGCCTGGGCCAGGTGCTGGTGAACGTGGCCCCGCTGCTGCTGATGTGCGACGCCCGCGACCTGCACCTCTCTGTCCAGACGAAGTCTCCGCACACGGGCTTGCCCACGGTCTTCCTGTGGGAGTCGGTGCCGGGCGGCGTCGGCTTTGGGGAGCACCTCTACCGCGAGACGCCGCGCCTGCTGGAGGTCGCGCTCGGCCTGGTCGAGGCGTGTGCGTGCGTCGATGGCTGCCCCGGCTGCGTGGGGCCGCCGCCCGCGCCCGGCGCTGGGCTCAAGCGCGCCGCATCGGAAGCCCTCCGCGCCATGCGCCTCGCAGTAGCGGCGGTGTCGAGGGCTTACGCGGGCGTGGAGGCGGCGGGGTGAGCACTTCCGTGACCCCCTCCCTCCGCGCGGGGGAGGGTCGGGGTGGCGGCAGTCTCCCCGAGGAGGGCCCCGGGGGGCGCCTGCAACGTCCGGCGCGGCCCGGGGGGCTAACCCCGTGGTGACCGCGCCTCGCCCCTCGGCCGGGGAGTCGCCTGCGGAGGTCCGCGAGCGCCTGCGCGCTCTCATCCGGCGCCTGGAGTCGCGCCCCACGCGTCCTCGTCCCGCCGCGGGCACGGAGGCGTACCCGCAGCGACCGCGACCGTGGACGGTGACGGAGGTGTTCTCCGGCGCTGAGCGTCGGGAGACCGCGCATGGGCCGTGCTGGGTGATCGAGGTGGTGTACCCGCTGGACCACCACGTGGGCCGCCAGCCACTGCACGAGGTGGCGCACGTCTCGCCGCAGACCTACGCGCTGCTCGCGCCCGAGGAGGGCGCCGAGGACGCGGCGCTGGACGACCTGCTGTTCATCGACATCGAGTCGACCGGGCTTGGTGGGGCGGGGGCGCTGGCGTTCCTTGTGGCGACGGGGCGGCTGGAGTCGCGCGCGGGGGCGCAGGGGTTCGTGCTGCGCCAGTACCTGGCCACCTCGCCGCCGGAGGAGGGCGCGGTGCTGGCGGCGGTGCTGGAGGACGCGGCGGTCACTCGCGGCGAGGCGGTGCTGGTCTCCTACAACGGACGCGCCTTCGATGCCCCCATGCTGGACGAGCGCGCGACGATGCACCGCATGCGCGCCGGCTTCGATGCGCTGCGCCACGTGGACCTGCTGGCGCCGGTGCGCACGGGGCTGCGTGGCGCCATGCCCTCGTGTCGCCTCGGCATGGTGGAGACGGAAGTGCTGGGTGCGACGCGGCCGACGACCGAGGTGGGCGGCGCGGACGTGCCGGGCTGGTACTTCCGCTTCCTGCGCACGGGCGACGCCCGCCTGCTGACGCCGATCGTGGAGCACAACGCGCAGGACGTGGTGGCGCTGGGCGCGATCCTGGCGCGGTTCGCCGCGTTGCACGCGGGCGCGCGCGAGCCGGAGCCGCTGGACGCCGTGGCCATGGGCCGCCTCCACGCCGCGCGAGGGCTGCACGAGTCCGCCCGGGGTCACCTGGAGCGGGCGCTGGACCTGCTCCCGCCCTGCGGTGTGCGTGACGACACGCTGGACCGCCTCGCCACCTTGCATCGCCGCGCCGGGCGTCGGGACCTGGCGCTGCCGCTCTGGCGGGAAGCAGCGGCCCGCGCGGCGGCGCCCGGCGGCCCCACCGGTGGCGGCATCCGCCCGCTGGTGGAGGTCGCCAAGGCGCTGGAGCACGACCGCCGCGAGTTCCTTGAGGCGATCGAGGTGGTGGACGAGGCGCTGCGCCGGGCGGCGGCGCTCGCACGCCTCGATCCGCGCGGGGCGGCACGCTGGCGCGAGGCGCTGGAGGTGCGGCGCGCGCGGTTGGGACGGCGGGCAGCGCGCGTCACGGCCTGAGCAGGCGCGCACGCTGTGACGCCCCGGCGCCGCCGGCGCGGAAGCAGGGCGCTCGGGGCCGAGGGGCCCGAGGTGCCTCAGAAGTAACGGTTACCGAAAGCGGAGCAGTTGCCTCATAGCGATGGTTACCGAGCATAGGCGTGGTCAGCGAGGTGGTGGAGTCGTCCGAGGGCGCCGTCGACCTCAGCTCG
>Ga0265293_10002447_pt1 | contig 37301 bp, 29 predicted proteins | sample Munlanlewell138R_FD_192505 | JGI IMG/M metagenome (GOLD analysis project Ga0265293, IMG submission 192505) | Leachate microbial communities from a municipal landfill in Southern Ontario, Canada - Leachate well 138R | ecosystem: Engineered > Solid waste > Landfill > Unclassified | place: Canada... | reverse complement strand
TATTTTTCTCTTTATCGAGGACAATACCCATCGCATCTTTGACTTCATTAATAATTAAGGTGCGGATCATTGGGACGTTTTCGCCAATCCCAGCGGTGAAGGCAATCGCTTCCGCTCCGCCTAAACGAATATGATATTGTCCGATATAGTCAGCAACGCGGCGAGCGTAAAGTTTTTCGGTAAATAACGCTCTTTTATCGCCGGCAATGGCTGCTCTTTCGACATCACGACTATCATTACTAATACCAGAAATACCAAGCATTCCTGATTTCTTATTAAAGATTTCATAAACTTCATCGATGGTTTTATTTTCAAACTTCGCGACAAAGTACATAATACTTGGATCTAAGTCTCCCGTTCTTGTTCCCATCATGATGCCACCAAGCGGGGTTAAACCCATGGAAGTGGCAATACTTTTACCGTTTTTAACTGCGGTAATTGACGCCCCATTACCTAAGTGACAAACAATCGTGTTTAAATGTTTACCATTATGTAAATTAGTAATTTCATCACTTACAAACTTATGGGATGTCCCGTGGAAGCCATAACGGCGAATATCATACTTAGTATAGTATTCATAAGGGATAGGGAATAAGAAATCTTGTTCTTCCATCGATTGATGAAATGAAGTATCAAAAACTGCAATATGGGTTACATCGGGTAACACCTTTTTAAAGGCGCGATAACCAGTTAAGTTTGGCCCATTATGAAGTGGGGCAAGCGGAATAAGACGTTCCACGGTTTTTGCAACTTCCTCGGTGAAAATAGTGCTATCAGCGAAGTATTTTCCCCCTTGGACAACCCGGTGGCCGACCGCACTAATGTCGGTAATGGCTTGAATGATTTTAAGTTCGACGAGCGCTTTAGTTAATTCGCTTACGCAAACTTCATGATTAGGAAGCGGTAAAACCCTTTTTACTTCCCCAGTTGGTGCTTTAATTTTAAAGATTCCGTCTTCATGACCAATTCTTTCAAATAGGCCACTTGTTATAACTTTTTCTTCTGGCACCGCAAAGATTTTGAACTTCAGGGAGCTACTCCCTGCATTGACTGCTAAGATTAATTTGGACATAAGTCACCTCACATATGATTATATTATACAAAATCCGCACAAAAGGTGGCAAAAACTATATAAAACTATCTAATTGTCCGATATTTTATTATAATAATAAAAGAACGGAGGTTGTATGAATTTTATTGATGAGTTCCTCTATGGATTTACGACAAGCGCCCATAAATATTTTGGGGCCCACTTTAATAAAGCGCGCGGCCGGCGCAAAGCAAGTGTTACTTTTCGTTTATACGCACCAGCAGCGAGTGATGTAAGTGTCATCGGTGACTTTAACGGTTGGGATCCAAACGCCCACAAGATGGAAAAGATTGACTATCGTGGCGTGTGGGAAATAACGATACCGGAACTTAAAGATTACCAAAACTATAAATTTAGATTTAGAAACGCCCATGGCCACTATGTCGAAAAAGCTGATCCTTATGCTTTCTTTAGTGAACAAGCACCTGGCTCAGCATCACGTTTATTTAATTATGAGAATTTTATTTGGCATGACGAAGAGTGGATGAAAAAACGTAGTCGTGGTCATGATGAACCAATAAGTATATATGAGATTCACTTAGGAAGTTGGAAGGGTCGGGAAAACGGCCGAATATTAAGTTATGAAGAAATTGCGGACTTCTTAATTCCATATATGAAAGATAATGGCTTTACCCACGTCGAAATAATGCCGATTACCCAATATCCATTTGACGGATCATGGGGTTATCAAGCGACCGGGTTCTTTAGTGTTGATAGCCGCTACGGCAATCCGATGCAACTTATGTCTTTTGTCGACCGTATGCACCAAGCTGGATTCGGAGTTATTTTAGACTTTGTGGCTGTCCACTTTGCAATCGACCATTTTGGCTTAATTGAATTTGATGGCACAAGAATGTATGAATATCAAGATAGTGAACATACATTTAGCCAATGGGGTTCACCACAGTTTGACTTAGGAAAAGACCCCGTAAGATCATTCTTAATTAGTTCTGTGTTCTATTTTCTCGAATACTTCCATTTCGACGGCATTCGCATTGACGCCGTTAGTAATATTGTTTACTGGCACGGTAATAGTGAGCGCGGTGTAAATGAAGGTGGCGTTGAATTTATTAAACGTCTAAACGGGAAAGTTCATTATCATTTCCCTGGTGTTATGATGATTGCCGAAGATAGCACCGCCTTTAATGGCACAACGCGGGACGTTGAATGGGGTGGCTTAGGCTTTGACTATAAATGGGACTTAGGATGGATGAATGACACCTTAAAGTACTATAGTAAAGACCCGATTTACAAAAAGTATGATCATCATTTATTAACATTTTCAATGCATTATTTCTTTAGTGAAAACTTTATGTTGCCTTTAAGTCATGATGAAGTTGTCCACGGTAAAGGAACAATCATAAATAAGATGTTTGGCAACTATGACCAAAAATTTGCCTTAACCCGTAACCTATATACGTATCAATTTGCCCATCCTGGTAAAAAACTTACGTTTATGGGTAACGAAATCGCAAGTTTTGATGAATGGGATGAAAGTAAAAGTCTTCCTTGGTCATTAAAACATTTTCCAAAACACGATTCAGTAAGTCGCTTAGTGCGCGATTTAAACTTAATTTACCAAAGTGAAAAAGCGATGCATGTTGGCGAATTTGATCCGAAAAACTTTACGTGGCTCATGGTGGACAATAAAGACCAAAGTGTCTTTGCCTTCATGCGCACCCACAAAAAAGAAAAACTAATCTTTGTCTTTAATATGACCGGAAATTATTATGAAGAATATGATATCGGTGTTAATGATGAAGGTGTGTACACAGAAATCTTTAATAGTGATAAAGATGTCTATGGTGGCTATAACCAATATAACGGCCTGCCATTGAAAACAAAAGAAGGACCTGGACCAGAATTAAGGCCATATCGTCTTACTTTAAAGCTTGGTTCCTTTGCCGCTTTAATTCTTAAAAAAACAAAATAACACATATCGAAAATTAGAAACGGAGGAGTCTATGTTTACAACAACAAAGAATTTTATTCATGAGTTTAAAAAGCGTCTAACCGAAAAGTATGGTGTCGGCTTAGACGAAAGTCATATTACTGAGCGCTATGATGTGCTTGGTTCGATGGTGCGTGATTACGCAAATATCAATTGGCGCAAAAGCCGTGATAATGTCAATAAACGGGAAAAGAAACAATTAATTTATTTCTCAATGGAATTTTTAATTGGCCGTTTATTAACAAACAATTTAATTAATCTTGGCATTTATGATGTGGTCAATAAAGGGTTAAAACAAATTGGCATGGATTTACACCAATTAGAAGAACAAGAAAGTGATGCCGGCCTTGGTAATGGCGGTCTTGGCCGTCTTGCCGCGTGTTTCCTTGATTCAATCGCGAGCTTAGGCTACGCTGGGAATGGCCATTGTATTCGCTATGAATACGGGTTTTTTCGCCAAAAGATTGTCGACGGCAAACAAATTGAATTACCAGACCAATGGTTAGTTAATGGTAACGTCTGGGAAGTTCGTAAACCAAAACACGCGGTTGACGTGATGTTTTATGGCCACGCTGAAACTTATCAAAAGCGTGACGGTACCTTTGGTATTCGCACCGTTAATCCAACGATTGTTAAAGCCGTACCGTATGATATGGCGGTCGTTGGCTATCAAAATGATGTCGCGAATACGTTACGTTTATGGAGTGCAGAACCAAGTGATGAAAAATTACCGATGAATGAACCGTTTGATCAATATTTAACGACCTTACGGGAAATTAACCACGGTCTTTATCCTGATGATTCTAGTGAGAAAGGGAAGATGCTTCGCTTACGGCAACAATATTTCCTTGTAAGTGCGGGATTACAAAGTGCGATTCGCGGTCATTATCGCCGTTATAAAACACTGGAAAACTTCCATGAAAAGTATGTGTTCCAACTTAACGATACGCACCCAATTTTAGCAATTCCTGAACTTATGCGTATTTTATTAGATGATTATGAATATAGTTGGGAAACGTCATGGGCGATTGTCCAAAAAACGTTTGCCTATACGAATCACACAGTAATGGTTGAAGCACTAGAACGGTGGCCGATTCAATATGTCCAACATTTAGTGCCTCGTAACTATATGATTATTGAAGAAATTCATCGCCGCAGTCAACGGGACTTTATAAGTCGCGGCATTAGTGAAGGCGACCGGATGGCGATGGCGATTATTCGCGACGGCATGATTCAAATGACAAACCTTGCTTTATACGCTGCTTTTGCCGTTAATGGCGTGGCCGCTTTACATACGCAAATCTTAAAAACGCAAACGTTTAAAGAATTTTATGCTTTGTATCCGGAAAAATTCCAAAACAAAACAAACGGGATTACCCATCGGCGCTGGTTTGTGGCGAGTAACCCCGAACTTAGTAAATATTTAACGTCCCTTATTGGTGATTCTTATATTACTAATCCCGATGACTTTGAAAAACTTTTACCGTATGTCACTGACAAAAAAGTACAACGGAAATTCTTACAAATTAAAAAGCTTAAAAAGCAACAACTTGCTGCCTATATTAAAAAGGCTAACGGCATCGAAATTGATGTTAATTCAATCTTTGATGTGCAAATTAAAAGATTACACGCTTATAAACGGCAATTAATGAATGTTTTCCGCATTATGGTCTTATACTTTGCGATGAAAAATGATCCAAAATTCCGTATTCACCCCACGACCTTTATTTTTGGGGCAAAAGCGGCACCAAGTTATTACTTTGCGAAAAAAGTTATTGAACTTATTAACGGGGTCGCGGATGTCGTAAATAAAGACCCTGAAATTAGTAAATATATGAAAGTTATCTTTATTGAAAATTACGGTGTTAAAACAGCGGAAATTATTATTCCGGCTACTGACATTAGTGAACAAATTAGTACTGCCGGGAAAGAAGCTAGTGGGACTGGGAATATGAAGTTTATGATGAACGGTGCTTTAACACTAGGTACTTTAGACGGCGCTAACGTGGAAATTCATGAACGCGTTGGGGATGATCATTCGTTTATCTTTGGTTTAAAAGAACCAGAAGTTAAAAAACTTAAAGAAGAAAATAGTTACTCACCGTGGAACGTTTATCAAAATGATTACGAAATCCGTCGTGTCCTTGATAGCTTAATTGACGGTACTTGGAGTAACGGAAATCCCCATGCTTTTAAATCAATCTTTGATGAAGTGATGAATCGGGGAGATGAATATTTAATATTAAAAGATTTACCAGCATACGTGAAGCGGACTGACGAAATTATTAGTTATTACCGCAAGAAGAGTAAATGGGCCGAAAGTGCGCTTTATAATATCGCAAAATCTGGTTTCTTTAGTAGTGACCGCACCATTGGCCAATATATCGATGAAATTTGGCATATAGATCGAGTGAAAAATGGAAATTAATCTTGCCCCTTTATTAGTTAAACAACAAGAACTTGACGCCCGTATTAATAAAGAACACGGCGTCACTCACCAATCAACAAAGACGGAGCGCTTTCTGGCGCTCCTTGTTGAAGTTGGCGAACTTGCAAACGCCACCCGTGCCTTTAAATATTGGTCACTTAAAAAAAGTGAAGAGCGCCCGATTCTTTTAGATGAATTCGCTGATGGGCTCCACTTTTTCCTCTCGCTTGCCCTCGTCTTTAATTTTGAAGTTAATAATGTTTTTTATGAAGAATTACCGAATGACAAAAAGACAGTTATTCAAAGTTTTAAAAAAGTTTATGAAACTGTAGCATTCTTTATGGAAGACGAAGAAGAAACAAGTTATTTTAAGGCCTTAAAGACCTTTTTAAGTCTTGGTAGCGCTTTAGGGTTCACTAGTGAGGACATTATCGATGCGTATAACGCTAAACTCGTGGTAAACTATACGCGTCAAAATACAAAGTATTAAAATAGAAAGAAGGAAATTATGAATCAAAAACGTGTTGATTTATTAAAAAGACTAAGTGAAGTAAACGGCATTAGTGGGGCGGAACGCGATGTCGCTCGCTTAGTAAAAAGAGAATTAGAAGATGTTGCAGACCGCATTGAATTTGATAACTTAGGATCACTTATCGCTACCCTTGAGGGGGATAAAGGTGCTCCGAAAGTTTTACTTAGTGCCCACATGGACGAAGTTGGCTTCGTCGTTAAGCAAATTGAAAAAGGTGGCTTTCTCCGTGTCCATAATGTTGGTGGCTGGTGGGGCCATGTTGTCTTAGCGCACGAATGGACAATTACGACGCGCGACGGTAAAGAATATATCGGCGTTACTGGCGCCCAACCACCGCACGGCATGCCGCCAGAAAAACGTAATCGCGTCCTTGAAATTAAAGACATTTATATTGATATGGGTGTTGCAAGTGAAGAAGATATTAAAAAACTTGGAATTAGAGTGGGCGATACCGTTACCCCACACCAAAACTTCCGCATTTTAAATGACGGAAAAACGCTCCTTGGTAAAGCGTGGGACGACCGGGCTAGTGTCGCCGTTGGGATTGAAGTTTTAAGACGACTTAAAAAAGAAGGCCATCACGCAAGTGTTGCTCTTGCCGCAACGGTCCAAGAAGAAGTTGGCTTACGCGGAGCAAGAACGAGTACCCATCTTGTTAAACCAGATCTTGCGTTTGCAATTGACGTTACCATGAGTTACGACTTACCAGGAAGTCCGGCTATGGACACAAAACTAGGTAATGGTGTCGCCTTAAGTATTATGGACGGCAGTGTTATTGGTCACCGCGGTTTATTTGACCACGTGGAACAAGTTGCTAAAGACGCAGGTGTTAAATATACGTATGACTTACTAACTGCTGGTGGCACTGATAGTGGAGAAATTCATAAAACACGCGACGGCGTAGTTAATATGACTGTTAGCATTCCGTGCCGCTATTTCCATAGCCACGTTTCCTTAGTCCATTATGACGACATTGAAGCAACAATTGACTTATTAGTCGCCGTTATTAAAGGTGTTGATCATGATTTACTCGCCCGGCTTAAAAAGACAAAATACGAGTAAACTTAATAAATAAAACTTAGCACTAGGTAATCGCCTAGTGCTTTTTATTTTATGAAATTGTTATAATAACAATATGTATACGCACACCGTTCAAGTTGAAACAAAAGATGGGGTAAATAGTTACACCCTTTATTTAAATTATAAACGCATTAAAAACGTAATTTTCAGGGTAAAAGAAGGCGAACCTAATGCCTTTTTAGTCTCTCTTCCTTTTGGCACGCGACTTTCCGAACTTGAACGCTTGTTTTTAAAAAGCTATCCTCGGCTTTTAAAACTCGAAGCGAAACAAAAAAGGGTGCCTTTTAATGAATTTACTTATGTTTTCGGACAGAAAGTTTTAGTGAAAGATTTAAAAAGCACGTTTAACTTAAAAGATGATGTTACTGATTTAACAGCATTTTACGCGGCATTTAAACCGCATCTTCTAGCTTTTTTAAAAACAGAAGTTGATTTTTATCGTGCGAAAATGAAAATAGGGGTCCCCTATATTGTGCGCCTTAGGAAAATGAAGACTCGGTGGGCAACGAATAGTCGACATACTTTAACCTTAACCTTTAATGATAAGTTAATTCATTTTCATCCGGATATTATAAAAGCCTTAGTTGTTCATGAATTAGGTCATCATTATATTCGCGGTCATGGTCCAGACTTTTATCATTATTTAGAAAGTATTTTTCCAAATTATAAATATTTTGACAAACTACTAAAGGAGCATCATTATGAAGGTCATCACTAGTCGGCAAAACCCCCGGATTAAAGCGTTAATCAATATTAAAAAAGGTCGTGATCCATTTCTTTTAATTGAGGGTCGTAACCTTATTAATATGGCGATTGAACTAAATCTTATTGTTGAACTTTTTGGTATGACTCCGTTTCCAAGTGACTTAAAGACAACGCTTATTAGTAAAGAAGTGGCCACGAAGCTCAGTGATAAAGAGTCCACTGATGGCTTTTTTGCGCTTATTAAAAGACCAGAACTTAGTTTAGACTTTACAAAGGATCTTGTATACTTAGATAATGTCAATGATCCTGGAAACTTAGGGACTATTATGCGCACGGCATTAGCCTTTAACTTTGGGGGACTTTTACTAAGTAGCGGATCGGTTAACTTATATAACCCAAAAGTATTAAGCGGTGGCCAAGGAGCGCATTTTCTTTTACCAACGAAAGAAAGTAATCCTAATCATCTTAAATCACTAAAAGACGAAGGTTATCACATTGTGGTCACGACTTTAGAGACTGAAAATGATTTAAGAAGCTTACCAAAAGGTAAAGGCATCATTGTTTTAGGCAATGAAGCACGGGGCGTTAGTAAAGAAGTAAGTGCCCTTGCCACACATAAAGTAAAAATCCCTATTTCCAATATTGATTCTTTAAATGTTGCCATCGCGGGCGCTATATTAATGTATGAACGCTCTAAATCTAATTAAAGAACGAAACGGGGAAGTCTTTTTAATTGAAGTCAATGATAATCCAAGTATTGACCCCCACTGGGAAGATCAAAAGCTTGGCGATAAACTCTATGAAATGATTATGGAAGACATTTATAAAAGAATTGAAGAAGCGCGCACAGTGGGAACTCGCCTTTCTTTACCAGACACTGATTAATAATTAGAAATAATAAAAAGAAGCAGAAATTGCTTAATATTGGCCTAAAAACTACTAAATAAATACTTTTAAAAGCATCCTTATTTTTATACGGCTTTACGGTTTAAATGTGATGACTTTCATGACATAATAATAAAGCATTTAAAGGAGGTACGGTTATGTTTAAAATTGGGGTTATTGGTTCAATCGGGGTTGGTAAATCAACTTTTATTAATTATCTAGTGCAAGAGATTAATAATTTGGGAGTAAAAACGTATGTCTATGGCGAACCAGCGATGGAAGACGAAACAACCCATAAAATACTTTTAAAGTTTTATGAAGATACAAAAAAATACGCTTTTGCGCTTGAATCTTCAATTACCAAAGTTTATAACCGCTACTACAAAGAAATTGATGAATTATGTCGTCATCAAAAAGAAGGGGTTGTGATCATTGACGGACCTTCTAACGGCGATATTTATTCGCGTATTTTCTTTAAAAATAATATCTTTACTAATGAAGAACAACTTGCCATCTTTGATGAAGTTGTTGACTTTGAGATTGATGTGATGATTTATCTCCAAGAAAGCGCAGAAGAAACAATAAGACGCATTAAAAAAAGAGACCGCGGCATGGAAATGGCAAATCTTGATTATATCTATGATCATGTCCGTGATTATCAAACCGTCATCCCCCATTATTTAAAAAGAAGGTTCCCGCACGCTAAAGTATTACATTTAAAAGATTTCCCCGATGTTACATCAAGTGATTACGATACTTTTGTCAAAGACTTAGCCTGCCTTTTAACGAGCAATAAGCAAGTAACAAGCATTGATTTTAAGACCCTTTCCCTTATAAACGCTTAATAAGTTTTTAGTGCTTTGTTTTTATATCGTATTAATATATAATAATAATGCATTGACAAGAAGTAGTAATGTAGATCATTGTTTTGAAAGCGAAGGTTGACAGTGAAAGAACCGAAAAACAACCTACATGAATTCACCTTGGAGCAGGTAGATGACCCGTTGACGCGCGTTAAAGTCATAACTAAGAGTGGCAAAATAGGATGGTACCACGGCGAAAGTCGTTCCTAGGGGGACGCTTTTTTATTATAAAGGAGAAATTATGCACACAGATTTTGAAAAAATTAAACAAGAAGCTTTAACTAAAATAAACTTAGCCCTTGATCTTGGAATGCTTGATGAAGTCCGCAACGTTTATTTAGCGAAAAAAGGTCTTGTAATGAGCCTAATGGGCCGCATTAAAGACTTATCACCCGATGAAAAAAGAGTGTTTGGACAAGCAATTAATGAACTTAAAAAAGTACTTGAAGAAGCACTTTTTGCTCGCCATGAAACACTTTCAACCATTGCTTTAAATGAAAAGTTAGAAAATGAAAAACTTGATTTATCGTTACCGGGCAAAGAACCATTTATTGCGCCGCAGCACCCCTTTCATTTAATTAAAGACGAAATAAGCGATATCTTCATTGGCATGGGCTACCAAATTGCCGAGGGGCAAGAAGTTGAAGAAGATTATTTTAACTTCACACTTTTAAATATGCCGGAAAATCACCCAGCGCGTGATATGCAAGATTCTCTTTATATTGATAATAAAAGATTATTACGCACGCATACGTCACCCGTACAAGCGCGCGAAATGCAAAAAAATAAAAATAAACCACTGAAAATTATAAGTCCGGGGAAAGTATATCGCCGTGATGATGATATGACGCATAGTCATCAATTCGGCCAAGTTGAAGGACTTGTTATTGGGGAAGGGCTGTCGCTTGGTAACTTAAAAGCGACGCTTGATTTATTCGTCAAGAAAATGTTTGGACCAAAACGGGAAATTCGTTTCCGCTCGAGCTATTTCCCCTTTACTGAACCAAGTGTCGAAGTCGATGTTAGTTGTCATGAATGTAACGGTAAAGGCTGTTCGACATGTAAAGGAACGGGCTGGATTGAAATATTAGGAGCGGGGATGGTTAATCCGAATGTCTTAACAATGAACGGTTATGACCCGACTAGATTTAGTGGCTTTGCTTTTGGTATTGGCATTGAACGAGTGGCCATGTTACGCTTTGGGATTGATGATATACGCCGTTTTTATCAAAATGACGTGCGCTTTTTAGATCAATTCCCGAAAAGATAGGAGAAAATTATGTTAGTATCAAGAAATTTATTAGAACAATATATTGATTTAAGGACAATAAGTGACGAAGAAATCGCTCATCGCTTAACCTTTGCCGGCATTGAAGTTGAAGAGCATTACCGTTTAGCAAGCGGCACGAACTTAGTTATTGGCCATGTTTTAACTTGTGAAAAGATTAAAGGTAGTGACCATTTATCGCATTGTAAGGTGTTTTTAGGTGACGAAAAAGGGGAACGCGAAATTGTGTGTGGCGCTCCTAATGTCCGCGCTGGCCTTAAAGTAATTGTTGCTGATATTGGCGCTGTTTTACCGGATATTACGATTAAAGCTGCGACCATTAAAGGCGTGAGTAGCGCGGGAATGATCTGCTCTTTAAAAGAACTTGGCGTCAAAGATGAATTATTAAGTGACGCGGATATTAACGGGATTCATGAATTAAGTGATGACGCCCCAGTTGGCGAAACGAATGTTTTAAAATATTTAGGCTTAGATGATACCCTTTTTGATATTCGCCCTCTTGCTAATCGCAGTGATATGCTCGCTATATATAATATTGTGCGTGAACTTGGAGCGTTATTTAATTTAGAATATAGCTTTAAAGAAAAGAGTCATAAAAACGACTTTAAAACGAACATTAAACTTAAAGTTCCAGCTTTAAAAACAAGCTTTTTTGCCCTTACTGAAGTACGAAACATTAAAGTTAAAGAATCACCAATGTGGTTACAGCAAGTATTACTTAAACACGGTTTCAACCCGATTAATAATATTGTCGATATTGGCAATTATGTCATGCTTTTAACGGGGAGACCGCTTCATATGTATGATTTAGACCGGGTTGCGAATGAAGAGTTTATCGTAAGTGACGAAGAATCATTAAGTTTTAAAGCGCTTGATGAAAAAGATTACACGCTTTTACCAGGGGACCAAGTAATTCGTGACACGAATGGGGTTTTATGTTTAGGTGGCGTCATTGGTGCTTATGACTCAATGGTTAGTGATAAAACAACAAGAATCGCGATTGAAATTGCTGTTTTTAGCCCCGAAGCTATAAGATCAACCGTTAAACGCTTAAACTTACCAAGTGAAGCAAGTAGTCGCTTTAGTAAAGGCGTTAATCCGCATAACTATAAAGAAGCGCATAACTTAGTGCTAACGTTACTTAAAGACTTAGTGCCAAACATCAAAATAAGTGACGCTGTTATTGTAAAAAAAGAAGAAGCAACCCCATCCCCTATTATTTTTGATGAACATTACATTAATCGCCTTTTAGGGACGAAGTTTACGAAAGAAGAAATGGTGGAAACCCTTGCTTCCTTATCAATTACTGTTGATAGTAAAAATCATGTCACTTTACCGCATTACCGTATTGATATTGGCGGTTTAAACGACTTAGCGGAAGAAATAATTCGTGTCCGTGGCTTTGAACATGTCGAAAGTGTTTTACCAGTGGGTGAAATTACGCTTGGTGAATATGATGAGCAACAAAAAGCCCGTTATGACTTACGAAAACTCTTACGCAGTAGCGGTCTTTACGAAACCTTAAACTTTACGTTAACTAGTAAAGAAAACCTTACTAAATTTGCATATTTAAATAGTGAAAAAGCGCTTGTTTTAGCTAATCCCATGACCCCGCTTCGCACATATTTACGGCTTAACTTATTACCAAGTTTACTCGAGACTTTAAGTTATAACGTAAGTCGGCAAGCTAGTGATTTAGCGTTATTTGAAATAAGTGAAATTACGAGTGAAAAAGGCGTGCGTGAACATTTAGCGTTCATCTTTTATGGCAAAGCTAAAATGCACGGTGAATTAAGTAAAATCGAATATGATTTTTATAACGCGAAAGGGTTAGTGACAGCGATATTAAACTTCTTAGGTATTAATGAAAGTCGCTATGAATTTATTCAAAATGAGCGCTATTTAGATGGTGGTTTACACCCAATGCAAAGTGCCGTTTTACGGGTCCAAGGTAAAGTCGCAGGCGTTATTGGTAAACTTCATCCGACAATGCAAAAAGAATATGGGCTTAACGCTGCAACGATTGTTGGGGAATTAGATTTAGGGGCGCTTTTAAAGCTTAAAACCGGCAAAAATAAAGTGATTGCTCCGCCGCGCTTCCCAAGTGTATCACGCGACTTAGCGCTCGTTGTTGCCCTTGATTTACCGGTCGACAACTTATTAAAAACCGTTAAACAAGCTGGTGGAAAACTGGTTACTAAAGTTGAAGTATTTGACGTTTACACTAAACATTTAGCAAGTGATAATAAAAAGTCAGTCGCTATTACTATTGTTATGCAGGATAGCGAAAAAACACTCGTAGAAAGTGATATTCAGGCAGTCATGACTAATGTTATTAGCGCATTAAAACTTAAACATAACGCGGAGGTGCGTTCCTAATGAAAATAAAAATCCCAAGTGGTGTTACTTTAGGCAAAAGCGTTAGTGAAACCGTTGATTTAAGTCATAAAGATTTTAGCGCTAACTATTCGCTCTACGGCATTAAACCGTTTCTTTTAACTGTTAATTATGACACTTTTACTGAGATTGTTGAAGCAACATTTAAAGCAACCGTTACCGTTATTTTAGAATGTGCGTATACCCTTGAACATTTTGAACAAGAAGTGCTCCTTGATGATACTTTATGTTTCAACTTTGTTAATCCCGACATTGAACTTGAAAGCGATGATTGCTTTTATGAAAAAGGACCGTATATTAATGTTGATCCATATGTCTATGCTTTAATCTTAAGCTACATTCCTTTAAAAGCGATTAAGCCTGGGGCAAAACGGCCTGAAAGCGGTGAAGGTTACTCTGTTTTAAGTGAAGACGAATATAACGCTAAACGGCAAACAATCGGCGATGAATTTGGGGATATTTTTGACCAATTAGATATTGACGAAGAATAATCTTTTTTCCATAGCATCAATAGAAAAGAAGGGGCAACTCTTCTTTTTTAATTTTCTTAACTTTTTGGTTTACAAGTAAATTACATTTATGTATAATGAAATCAATACAAGTGGGAGAAAGTGGGAGATGAAATTTTTTGGCACATATTACCATAACTTAGATGCCAAAGGGCGCTTAGTCGTCCCGGCCCGTTTTCGCGAAACTTTAAAAGAAATGAAAACTCTTTACATCCTCCAAGGCTTTGAAGGTTCAATTAGTGTTTATCCGGAAAGCGCCTACGAAAAAGAGCTTGCCTACTTAGAAAGTTTAAACTTTAAAGACATCAACGCTAGAGCTTATGTGCGGACCATGTATGCAAGTATTGAAGAGTTAGATGTTGATAATGCAGGACGCATTACCTTAAACGTTCGGATTCAAAAAAAATACGGCATTAATAGTAGTGTGACCGTCATCGGTGTTGGTGATCACTTAGAAATATGGGATTCTGTTGCCTATGAAGCTTATGAAAAAGAAGCACTTAAGCGGCTTGAAAACATCGCTGATAACTTAAAAGGAGGAAATGATGAGTAGTCACTCGCCCGTTTTGCTCCATGAAGTACTTGAAGGTTTAGCCCTAAAAAAAGAAAGTGTCGTTGTCGACTTAACGCTTGGGCGCGCTGGTCACGCTAAAGCAATGCTAGAAATGTTAAGTAACGGCGGCAGTAACGCCCACCTTTACGGCTTTGATCAAGATATCGTTGCTTTAAATGAAGGACGCGAAGTACTTAGTCGCGTTAAATCTAACTTCACCTTAATTCATGCAAACTTTAAAGAGTTTAAAAACCGTTTACATGAATTAGGCGTCTATGAAGTTGACGCTATCTTACTTGATTTAGGTGTTAGCAGTCCCCAGTTTGATGTCGGGGAACGTGGGTTTAGTTATCGCTTTGATGCCGCGCTCGATATGCGGATGGATCAAGCAAATAACGAAATAACAGCCCGTAAAATCATTAATACTTATAGTGAGTCGCATTTAAAAGAAATATTCTATAAATACGCGGAACACCCATATAGCGGCAAAATTGCCCGCGCTATTGTCGAAGCACGCAGTGAAAAAGCGATTGAAACAACCTTCGAGCTGGTCGACATTATAAAAAGTGCCTTACCAGCCCGTGAATTACGCAAGAAAGGACACCCGGCCAAAACGATCTTCCAAGCCTTACGCATTGAAGTTAATGATGAATTATATGTCTTAACCGAAGTGCTTGATCAAATTGAAGATATGTTAGCGGTTGACGGGCGAGTGGCAGTTATAACATTCCATAGTTTAGAAGACCGCATTGTGAAACAAAAGTTTAAAAAGTTGACGTCACCACGTACTGATCGGCACCCTTTTGCCTTACCAAGTCCTGAAGACGAGGCAAAATTCGTGGCCATCACGAAAAAACCAATCATGGCGACGAAAGAAGAACTTGAAAGTAATCCCCGCGCCGCAAGCGCTAAATTACGTATCATCGCTAGAAGGAGGAAATAAGATGAGAGACAAATTATACAAAACGCATAAAAAAGCGGCATTCTATCGTGTCCGCAGTGGTTTATTACTCGGCTTTTTCCTACTGGTCGGAGTCGCCGCTTTAACGTTGCCTTATCGTTATGTCGTCCAAGCAATTAATGCTTATCAAGAAAAAAAGGATAGTGAACAACAAGAACTCGTTAGTGAAACACTGACCGTCAGCGAAGATACTTTATAAATGTTTTCCCCTAAGCCTTAGTGATTATCCCCCTTTTCTTAACCGCTAAGGCTTTTTTCTTTCAAAACGAGAGAAAATAGGGTGAAAAGTATACTTGTATTTGTTATTAAGCGCTAATTATTGTAAAATAATTACATTATTGGAGTAACACATGGATCAAGCTATTAACACCATAGAAATTTCCGCAAGTGCGGTCAAACTCGTAATCGGCTATGAACTAGATGGTCAGCCGTTTGTTTTATATGCGAATAAAGTTTTACTCTCGCAGGCAATATCGAACGGCGAAATTGTAAATCCCGAACAAATCATTGCCGCCATTAAAACTTTAGTGACGGACGTAAAAGAAACGACCGGCTTAGAAATGATTGAAGTAGTCCTTGGGTTACCAACGATTGATTTTGAAGTATTCCGTGGAACACAAACCACGAATACGCTCGCCAATAAAATTGACCGCATTGACATTAAAAACATTATGGCTTTATTCCGGAAAAATCGCGTTGATCCTAATAAAGTAATCGTGGCGATTATACCACAAACTTTCAAAACCGATAATGATCAAAGTTATCGTTTATTACCGCTTGGCGAAATAAGTAACACTTTAACGGTTGAAGCATTTCTCCACGTCTTACCACTTTGGATTTATAACACTTATATCGAAGTAGTGACGAAAGCAGGACTAAAAGTAACGAAAGTTTACGCTGATAAATATGCTTTAACGGAACTTTTAAATAACCCTGGTACTGCCACTAATACTTATTTCTTAGTCGACTTTGGCGCGAAAGCAACATCGATTACTTTTGTAAGTAACCATAACTTATACTTCTCACGCATTATTAATAAAGGCAGTGAAGATTTAACATATACCATTGCCGAACGATTCGGGTTAGAAATAATGGAAGCCGAACGACTAAAGAAAGATTACGGCTTAGATAATCGTAATGTTACTGTAAACTTTCCGCTTGCAAAAGGTATTAATCAATACGGCGAAGAAGTTAAAGTTTATTTACAAGATATTCATGATATTTGCCGCGAATTTTTAACCGCGCATCTCCAACAAGTAATTGATGAAATTGAAATTGTCGGCAAAACGCAAAACATGCAAAACTTAAATAAATATCCACTTTTATTTGTCGGTGGGGGAAGCACTATTTATAACTATGAAGAAATTATCGCAAGTGATCGCACTTTCCCTGATAAATATATCGTGAAATTAGATACGATTGGCGCCCGTGATTTAACATATGCGGTAAATCTCGGACTTATTAAAGCATATTCGAAATATTCCCAAGATATAGGCGATGAACGCACAAGTATCGGGACATTAACAAGGAGCTAGACTATGATAGGAACACAAGATTTAGACAATTTTGAACCAGTTGCCAAAATAGTGGTAATTGGCGTAGGGGGTGCCGGCAACAACGCCGTTAACCGCATGATTGATGACCAAATCGATAGCGTTTCTTTCTGGGTCGCCAATACCGATAAGCAAGCGCTCGCCACAAGTAAAGCTAAAAATCGTATCGTTCTTGGTGAAGAATTTACCCATGGCCTTGGCGCGGGGGGAGAACCCGCTGTCGGGCGAAAAGCAGCGGAAGCAAGTCGCGAAGAAATTGAAAAAATTGTCCAAGGCGCTGACCTTGTCTTTATCGCAGCCGGTATGGGTGGGGGAACTGGGACCGGAGCAAGTCCGATCATTGCCGAAATTGCTAAAAATTCCGGGGCTTTAACGATTGCTATTGTCACGCGCCCTTTTACGTTTGAAGGTAAAAGACGGATTGCTCATAGTGTTGAAGGCTTAAATAACTTAAAAGAAATTGTTGATTCGATTATTGTCGTAAGTAATGATAAACTTTTAATTACTGGCGGTAATTTACCAATTGCCCAAGCATTTGGTGAAAGTGATAAAGTATTAGCGCAAAGTGTGAAAACCGTCGTTGACTTAATTCTTGTTCCCGCCGTTATTAACCTTGACTTTGCTGATGTGCGCAATACGCTCACTAATAGTGGAATTGCCCTTATTGGCTTTGGGATGGGGAAAGGAAAAAATAAGGCCAAAGACGCCGCCCACACCGCTATTAATTCGCCATTATTAGAAGCGAGTTTACAAGGAGCGAGAAAAGCAATTATCGCTGTTACCTGTGGAACAAATGTTAGTTTATTTGAAGCGCAAGAAACCGTTAATGAAATTGTTGAAACAAGTGGCTCTAATTTAGATGTTAAGTTTGGGGTTGCCTTAAACGAATTACTGGAAGACTCGATTATTGTAAGCGTCATTGCGAGTGACTTTGAAGAGCAATATGACTTTACAAGTACCCCGCAAACACCGCTTATGCGGCCAACTCCGAGTGAAGGCGGTCTAAGTGATGAAACGAGTAGTGAAGACGATAGTAACTTCCTGCCTGAATTTTTAAAATCACTCGAAGAAGAAGAAAACGAATAAAAAAAGTAAAACTATTGTATAATAGGCTGTAAATCGGACGAAGACACGACTTACTATACTCTTGCCCTAGCGACTAAGGAAATGGTGGAAGCCTTAGCAAGCATATAGTAAAGTTATCACTTCTGAGTGTCACCCCGAAAGAAGTAAGGGTGGCCGGCTATACCTACCGTTAAAAAGGGAAAAGAGCTAGATTGTCTAGAAGAAGGGTGGTACCGCGGAGTATTTCGTCCCTTCCCTAGGCTTTTTTTATAAAAGGAGGTCCTTATGGAACTAAAAAACACACTATTAATGCCGAAAACCGCCTTTGAGATGCGCGGCAATTTAACAAGAAAAGAACCCGGAATGCTTGAGCATTGGGAAAATATTAAACTCTATGATCTTTTACTTGCAAAAAATAAAGGCAAAAAACATTTTATTTTACATGACGGACCCCCGTACGCAAATGGGAATATTCATAGTGGCCACATGTTAAATCGAAACTTAAAAGACTTTGTTGTCCGCTTTAAAAATATGCAAGGCTATAACACGCCATTTATTTTAGGATGGGACACGCATGGCTTACCAATTGAAAACCAAGTGACGAAAAGTGGTGTAAATCGTAAAGCACTCAGTGTCGCCGCTTTCCGCAAGTTATGTGAAGAATACGCCTTAAAACAAGTGGCGATGCAAAAAGCACAAATTAAGCGTCTCGGTGTGATTGGCGATTATGATAATGCTTATGTAACGTTAACTAAAGATTATGAAGCGGATGAATTAGAAGTCTTTAAAAATATGGCGTTAAAAGGTTATATTTATCGCGGCCTTAAACCGGTGCATTGGTCACCAAGTAGCGAGACCGCGCTTGCTGAAGCCGAAATTGAATATCAAGATGTCGTTAGTGATTCAATTTACGTTAGTTTTCTCGTCACTAAAGGGAATAAGGTTGTGCCCAATGGCGCTAAGTTTGTTATTTGGACAACGACCCCATGGACCTTACCTGCGAACTTAGGGATTAGTGTCCATCCCCGCTTTACCTATGGGCTTTATGAAAGCGCGCATGGTGATTTAGTGCTTTTACCCGAACTTGTCGCTTCGTTTAGTAAAGAAACAGGAATTGACGTTAAACTAAAATATACATTCCAAGGTAGTGAACTTGATTTAATTGAAGCAAAACATCCATTATATGATCGTATTTCCCTTGTGATGGTTGGTGATCATGTTACTAACGAAACCGGAACGGGCGCGGTTCATACTGCCCCAGGTCATGGGATGGAAGACTTTATTATTGGCCAAAAGTATGGCTTAGATGTACTTTGTCCCGTGAATGAACGCGGTGTCTTTACTGAGGAAGCACAGAAATATGCCGGACTATTTTATGAAAGTGCTAATGCGGTTATTTTAGAAGATTTAAAGGCGGTTAATGCCCTTTTAGGAGCGACGAAATTGACGCATAGTTATCCCCATGACTGGCGGACAAATAAACCGCTGATTTTTAGAGCGACGCCGCAATGGTTTGCCTCCATTAACCCAATTCGGCAGCAACTCCTTGATGCTGTAAAAGAAGTTACGTGGTATCCAAAATGGGGTGAAGGGCGTATTTCTAATATGATTAAAGATCGGGGAGACTGGACTATTAGTCGCCAACGCGTATGGGGCGTGCCTTTACCAATTATTTATAATGAAGACGGTTCACCAATTATTGAAGAAGCAGTGTTCGATAAAATTATTAATGAAGTCCGCACCCACGGGACGAATATTTGGTTTGAAAAAGATGCCCATTACTTCTTACCCGAGGGCTATCAAAACCCACTTTCGCCAAACGGTAACTATACGAAAGAAACCGATATTATGGACGTGTGGTTTGATAGTGGCACCAGTGCGATTCATACTCTTAAAAAGCATAATTTACCGTTTCCTGCTGATTTATATTTAGAAGGAAATGACCAATATCGTGGTTGGTTTAATAGTTCATTAACGTTAAGTGTCGCGACGAAAGGGGAAAGTCCTTATAAAACTGTGTTAACCCACGGCTTTGTCGTCGATGAAAAAGGCGAAAAGATGTCTAAATCAAAAGGTAATACTTTAGATCCAAGTAAACTCGCTAATGAGTATGGGGCGGATATCTTACGACTTTGGAGTGCAACGATTGATTATCAAGAAGACGTTAAACTTAGTCTCGATCTTTTAAAACAAACGAGCGAAACATATCGAAAAATTCGTAACACCTTTAAATTTATGCTCGGTAACTTACCAGCAGTGGACGCTAGCGAAGCAGAAATTAAGGCCTTAAACGACGCCCCAACAGCGTATATTGATCAATTAATGATTGCGAAATTACATAAAGTTGTTAATAAAGTGATCGCTAGTTATGATGATTATGATTTCGGTGGTGCGTTTACCCATTTAATGAATTTTGTCACGAATGAACTAAGTAGTTTCTATTTAGATATTACAAAAGACATTTTATATTGTGAAGCTAAAGATAGTAAGCGCCGCATTAGTGTTGTTAATACGCTTTATGCCATAACTTCAGCCTTATTACCGCTTATTGCCCCAGTGCTCGTCTTTACTGCGGAAGAAATTTATAACTTTTTCCCAACTTTAGAAAGAAAAGCAAGTGTTCATCTTTTAGACTTCCCGGAAGCAAAATCACTAGATACATTAAAAATTAAAGCGCTTGATGAATTACTAGAATTACGGGCGAAAGCTTATCAAACATTAGAAGGAATGCGCAAAGACGGTCTTTTAGGTAGTAGTCAAGAAGCGCTTTTAACGTTAGATAAAAATGATCCGTTATTAAGTAAAGAAGTTAAAGCCTTAGAAGAGGCCGAATTAGCGCGCTTATTCATCGTAAGTGAAGTAAAATTAAGTGACGCTTTAAAAGTTAGTAAGCACCACGGTGAAAAATGTCCCCGTTGTTGGAATTATCATGATACACTAGAGACGGTAGGAGAACATAATGTTTGTAAACGTTGTGCCGAAGTAATTAAAACGTATGAATAAATTTAAAGAAATTGTCCACAAACTATTTGCCACTTGGCTTTGGCTTATTATCCCGCTTATTGCGCTTGATCAAGCAACAAAGATGGCGGCCCATTTTAATGAATGGAATATTACCCTTATTCCAAACTTCTTATATTTAACTTATACAAGAAATACCGGGGGGGCATGGAGTATTTTAAGCGGTAATATGGCCTTTTTAGCCGTTATTAGTGCGGTAGCCTTTATTGTAATCTTTCTTTTCTATCTTAAAAATCTTATGAAACAAAATACTTTGAAAAGAATATTATTTGCCGTTATTTTAGCCGGCACTTTAGGTAACTTTATTGACCGTGCCTTTTATAAATTATTTTTAGGAAGTGAAGGGGTCGTTGATTTTATTCATTTCCGCTTTGGCACTTATGACTTTCCTATTTTTAATGTCGCTGATATTTTATTGACGGTGGGCATTATTACTTTTGGTGTCCTTATTACGGTCGAAGACTTTAAAAATAAAAAATTAAGTGCAAATGCAAGCGAAATAGAAGAAGGGAATACGGATGAACATAATCAAGATTCCAAGCGAAGCGAAGAATAAAAGGCTCGACATCGTTTTAGCCGAGCTTTTAAAATTACCGCGCGCTCAAGTCCAACAAGTGATTAAAGCCGGTAATGTAACGCTTTTGGGCAATGCGCTTAAAGCAAGTTACAAAGTAAATGGGGACGAAGAAATACGCTATACTCCCCTTGAAGTGATAACTAGTGACTTAACGCCGTATGACTTTAAACTTGATATTATCTATGAAGATGAATATTTCGTAATTGTTAATAAGCCCGCTGGGCTCGTCGTCCATCCAAGTTACGGCCATAAAGATGATACGCTTGTTAACGCTCTTATTGCTCGCTATAAAGACTTAAGTGATGTTAATGGTCCTTTTCGCCCTGGTATTGTCCATCGCCTTGATAAAGAAACGAGTGGGCTTTTAATTGTTTGTAAGAATAATGATGTACATAATAAACTCGCCGCTCTTTTAAAAAAGCATGAAATTACGCGCACTTATTATGCTTTAGTCCAAGGGCATCTTCATGAAGACGCAGGGGTTATTAAAACATATTTAACGCGTTCGAAAGAAAATTATCAAAAAATGGCAAATACCCCAGCGACGGGAAAACTTGCGATCACGCACTTTGCGGTAAAAGAACGCTTTCATAAATATATGCTTTTAAAAGTAAACTTAGAAACGGGACGAACTCATCAAATTCGCGCCCACATGGAATATATTAATACGCCCATTGTTGGCGACAAGCTTTACGGTAAAGATAACTTAAAACTATATAATAAAGGCCAACTTTTACACGCTGGTGAATTAAGTTTTAAACATCCGATAACTAGAAAAGAAGTGCGGTTTAAAGCCCCACTTCCCCCATACTTTAACGACATTCTTAATCGGCTTCGTCAAGGTCTTTAAAGTTTCGAAAATTATGTTTAGTAATACTTTCTAAATTCGTTCGTCCATGTTTTTTTAAGAAGTCTTTAGCAAATTTATCGACAATCTTCCCGGCGCCAAAGGGGATTTTTGTTTTAAAACGTTTGGAAAGTTTATCCATCTCTAAAAGAAAATAGAAGCGCGCTAAAATGCTAGCAACTGCAATTGCATAACTATTCTCTTCTCCTTTGGGCACTAAAATAATATTAGCCTCACCCATCTCACTTGTGTATTTAAGATATGTTTTTAACGTTATAAATTGATCAATTAAAAGTGGTCCTTTATATTTTAAGCGGCGGGCTAAAATTGTTAATACATTATGATGAAGCATTGCTTTCATCACCGTCATATTTTTACCACTTTTAAAAACTTCATTATATTTAGGATTATCTACAATGTTTTTAACATGAGGCACAACTTTACTTAAAGCGTCACCCATCATTAAAATAGTGTTATCATCAAGCTTTTTTGAGTCTTGGATTGGGTAATTTATTAAGGCTTTACGGATCTTTTCGTTAACATAGGCACTGACGACGACTAAGGGCCCAAAAAAATCACCAAAACCAACTTCGTCACTTCCTAATTGCTCAATAGATGTAATCTTTTGCCCTTTTTCACCTTTTTGCCTTTCTTTATCTTCCATTACATAGGGAAGCAGAACTTTTGGCAATGACTTACCTTTGAAAAATGCTTTATACGGATGATTTTTGGTGTTATCGTAAATGATTAACTCATCGCTACCACTTTTAAAATGCGCAAGCACATACTCGCCATTATTCGTGATTGAGGACATTCTAAGGCCGTCAAGAACTTTCACTAAATCAAGACGATCGATTTGAAGCCGATAATTTTTCATGTGCTTATTTTACCATACTTACCTTTTTCTAACGTCTTACAGTTTATCAAAGCGGGGAAAAACACCTTTAAAAGCGTTAAAGTTATCATTAATGATAAAATAATAATATGGATATTTATGAACTATTAGAATTTGCAGCAATTAAAGAAAAAATTAAAAGTTTTACGAAAACCGAACTCGGCGGTGAATATGCTTTAAAGATTGAAAGTTTTAAAGATGAAGAAGCGGCGACTCTTAATTTAGCGCTTTTAAGTGAAGTTGACGCTATTTTTATGCGCTTTGGCACGATTCCTTTATCGCAAAGTCATAACTTAAATCCCATTATCGAATCAGCGAAAAATGGTAATATTTTAACGCCCCATGACTTTTATTTAATAAGCGCTGATATATTAAATATGACGCGCGTTAATTATTTTTTAAATGATAAGTTAACTAGCGCCCCTTTATTAAAGAAGATGCTCGCTCGCGAACTTGATATAAGTTTTTTAGCTAAAGCAATTGAAAAAATAATTACCCCAAACTTACTTATTAAAGATAGCGCAAGTCATGAACTCGCCCGTATTCGGAAAAACATCGCTTTAAGTGAAGACCGTTTAACGAAAGCAGCAAATGGACTACTTTCTAAATACGGTGCTTTTTTAGCCGAACCTTTAATTACAAAGCGTGAAGGTCATTACGTCATTCCGCTTAAAATTGCGCATAAAAATAAGGTTGATGGCATAATTTATGACATTAGTAATTCCGGACAAACCATTTTTGTTGAACCAACGGAAATCGCCCAACTAAATACGATTTTAATTAACTACAAAAATGATGAGCTAATTGAAATAAATCGCTTGTTACGCGATTTAACACTTGAAACTTTACAATATGAAACACAAATTTTAAACAACAATCAATTGCTGGCTGAACTTGATTTATTGTTTGCGAAAGTGCAATACGGGCAAAAAATCAAAGGGATGATTCCGACTTTTACACAAGATATTGGTTTAAGTTTTAAAGAGGCCCGCCATCCACTAATTGCTGAAGAACTTGTGGTCGCCAATACCTTTAATATTAAAAGTGATAAGTTTATTATCGTCATAAGTGGTCCTAATGCCGGGGGGAAAACCGTCGCCTTAAAAACAATGGGGTTACTCGTTTTAATGGCTAAAAGTGGCTTAATGCTCCCCGTAAGCGCACCCCCTACTTTATACTTTTATCATGAAGTGTACGCTAGTATTGGTGATGAACAAAGCTTAAGTCAAAACTTATCAACATTTTCAAGTCATGTAAAAAGAATTGGCGAAATTTTAAATAAAGCAACTAAAAATGATTTAGTGTTGCTTGATGAACTCGCCACTGGCACAAGTCCAGAAGAAGGCGAAGCTTTAGCGCTAGCGGTAACCGCTTATTTATTAAATAATAACATCAGTAGTGTTATCTCAAGTCACTATAGCCGCCTTAAAGAATTTGCCTATAAAAGTGAAGGTATTATTAACGCGTCAATGGCGTTTGATGAACAAAAACTTTTACCACTATACCGCTACCGCGAAGAAGTACCAGGCCGCTCATACGGTCTTGTCGTCGCGAAACGCTTTGGGATCAGTGAAGCGATTATTAACGAAGCCGAAGCGATTTTAAGTGCGGGTGTATATGACTTTGAAACGACTATTGGTAAATTACGCCATGAACTACTTTTACTCGAAGACGAGAAAAAGCTTCTTAACGACGAGAAAAAAGTCCTAGCGAAAAAAGAAAAGACACTTGAAAAAGAAATTAATCGCGTCCGTGACGAACAAAAGGCGTTTAAAGCTGAAAAGCATGAGCGCCTCCAAGAAGAAATAAATGAGGCGCTAGCAACCATTGATGGTTTAATTAAAAGTGCGCTCCAAAGTGGCGGCAAAGCTCATGAAATAATTAAATTAAAACAAGAAGTGTCTAGTTTATTAAAAGACGCGGATACTTTAGAAAAAGAAAGTGAATATTTTGCAGTCGGTGATTACGTAATGATTAAAAGTCTTCATGTTAAAGGAGAAATAACCCGTATTAAAGATGACATTATTACTGTAATGCTCCCAAGCGGTAAACATTTAAAAGTAAAAGCGCCTGACATCGAACATAGCGAGAAAACGGTTGAAAAAAAGAAAAAACCTGTCGTAACGACTGACTTTGATCAAGAAGTCACGAGTGTGAAACCAGAAATTAATGTTATTGGTATGCGGGTTGATGAAGCGCTTAACGTTCTTGGGCCTTATTTAGACCGCGCTTTACTAAAAAGATTTCCTAGTGTCCGCATTATTCACGGCTTTGGCAGCGGGGCTTTGCGCCGGGCAATCCATGATTATTTAAGTACGTTAAACTTTGTTAAAAGTTATAGCCTCGCCGGGCAATTTGAAGGCCAAGGAGGGGCGACAATCGTCTATTTTTAATGAAAAACGATGCCCTTACATTTGCGATTGATAATTTAACGCCGCTACCGGGTGTTTATTTAATGTATGATAAATACGGCAAAATTATATATATTGGCAAAGCAAAAAACTTAAAAAACCGCGTCAGTCAATACTTTAATCGCCCGCAAGTGGGTAAAGTCGCGACAATGGTTAAAAATATTGAACGCTTTGAAACGATTATTACGAATAACGAAAAAGAAGCGTTTATTTTAGAACTTAAACTTATCCAAACCCATTATCCGCGTTATAACATCATGCTTAAAGATGATAGTCATTATCCCTATATTGCTTTGACCAAACACGGTGACCCAGTCGTCACGATTGAAAGGAAAGCGAATAATCCACGCGCCTATCATTATTTTGGCCCTTTTCCGGCGAGTCAAAAAGCGTATCAAACCGTTGACTTAATTAATAAAATCTTTAAAACAAAGAAATGTAAAGGCAAAAGTAAAACGCCGTGTTTTTATTATCATTTAGGCCAATGTTTAGGCTATTGTTTTCAAGAAATAAGTAATGAACAAAAAAAAGAAGTGCGTACCGCTGTGCTTAACTTTTTAAACGGTAAAGATACGACGACTTTAAAGCATTATGAAGCACTAATGCGCGCGGAAAGTAAAGTGTTAAACTTTGAAAAAGCCCAGGAATATCAAAAGATTGTTACCGCTATTAAACACATATATTCATCCCAAAATGTTGAATTAACGACCAAGATTGATGTCGATGTCATCGCTTATTCCGTCGTTGAAGACTTAATTGGCTTAACGATCGTTAGTTATCGGAAGGGCATTTTACTTAGTGAACGCTTCCAAACGATCAGTGCTTTTGGTGATACTAATGAACAAATCGTAACCTTACTTGGCGAATATTATGAAAAAAGACTCGTTCCCCCTTATTTAATGCTTGGTAGTTCATATATTGGTGAAGAATTACGCTTACTATATAAAACAAAAATTATTGTGCCCACTAGAGGTAAATATTTAGAAGTATTAAATAGAACATATCAAAACGCAAGTGAAGCATTATCTAAACATATGCTATTCCATCAACAGTTAACAGCGGAGAATGAATTACTAGAAGAACTAAGTAACTTATTAAACATTCCCTATCCCCGGCATATTGATCTTGTTGATATCGCCCATCTTTCTGGCGAAGAAGCTGTCGGGGTCGTCGTCACCTACATTAATGGTCGCCCCTTTAAAAAGCTATATCGAAAATATAATATAAAAGCGCTTAATACCTTTGATGATTATAACAATATGCATGAAGTATTAACGCGCCATTATGAACGAAAACTAAAAGAGGGTAAAAATATTCCCGACTTATTATTAGTCGACGGCGGTAAAGGGCAATTAGGAGTCGCTGATAACGTTAAGGGAGCATTAAATTTAACGTTCCCCCACGCTGGACTCGTGAAAAACGATAAACACCAAACGCGCGCGTTACTATTTAATAATGAAGAAATTACGCTACCACGTCCATTATTAACAATGCTTGCGAGTATGCAAGAAGAAGTCCACCGTTTCGCCATTACAAGCCACCGTAATAAGCGCATAAAAAGTACATATATTTCCATTTTAGACGATATAAAAGGTTTAGGAACGAAACGAAAAGCCTTACTTTTACGTACTTATTTATCGTTAGATGCCTTAAAAACGGTGCCGCTAGACGAATTAAGTCAATTAATTCCCCGTGAAGTTGCGATGCGCGTTCTTGAACGTTTAAATACTATATAATCAATAAATTTAAGCCTATTAAAGAAAATTTTCTCAATTTAAGGTCATATTTCTTTATTCGCAAAAGTGTAAATGTTGATAATACGATCATCCATGAATATCAAGCCGATTTAACGACTAGAGTTGTCGAAACGATGAAAACGGAAACACCTTTTAAACCAGGTGAACTCTTTACCGCAATGCGGATGCCTTTAACGGAATTTGGCTTAGATGACTACGAAGTCGCGTTCTCAGAAAGTGATAAAATCGCTTATACCTTTAATTAAAAGACGAATAAGATGGTCGCGAGTTTCCACTTAGACTTTGCGACTATGATGACGATGACTTTTATAAGCAATCACATCATATACCAAAGACCAGTCGCCTTACCGACAGACGCTGAAGTGTTTGATTTCATGGATAGCGGGATTAAATACGAACTCATTACCGGCTACATTGACGTTTTAACCGGCGAACGGGTACGGGTTGATTATCCGTATGTTTTCCAAAATATCGATCAGCTTCGCGATAAAAACGGGCATTTCACCCTTGCAGAGGCAGTAATCGCCCCAATTTCCAAGGCGAAAACACTTGATTTTGATCGACGTATCGTCATTGATAAAATGCTTAAAGAAGTACTCGATTTAAAAGGAATGACCGCTAAAAACTACGTTAAAGTTGAAGGTGGATATTACCATGTCTATAATGGTACGCTCTTTGATGAAAATTTAAACTTTATCGTTGATTTAAGTGAATTTACGCCACGTTTATTAAACGACTTAAAACATATCGTACTTCGCGATAATATTAATAATCGCCAAGCTATCATTAAAACGAATGGTCAAGTACTCTTTGATTTTGACTTTGATTACATTAGCCGAACTGTTTATAGTGGTAAATTATTTGCAGCGAAAAATTTCGAATATTACATCTTAACCTTAGCGACCGGCGAAAAAACAAAAATTGAAGGTCCTGGTGGCATATTTGCCGGAGAACTCGTGCATGTCCGTGACCTTGCAAACCGGAAATATACTGTATATAATCCGCTTGGGGTCATTTATAGTGAAGAAATTGAGGAGGGCTATACTTCCTTCTCGCCAAACTTACATACTTATCAGCCTGTTAGCGGCGTAGATGCGATCTTAATTAAGACCCAAACTGATATTGGTGGGGTCATAAAAACGCGTTACACTGTAACCGCTAATAACCCAATTCCGACCTTGAAATCAATAACTATTGGCACCGAGGTAAACGCACCTATTCCAATGGGAGCAAGTGTAAGTGACGCCTTTATCTTAAAGTTAGGCAACAATAAAGTCCATCAACCAAATAGTGGTTACGGCACCGTTTACTTTAAATATACACCAGAAGAAGATGGGTCTTACACCTTAATGACACCATATAGTGTTGTTATTCAACTCCATAGTGCGGACGAAAACTTTGAAAACTTAGTCTTACTAACGACTGGGGTCAGCTCCCTTACATATTCAACGTACGATGCGTCGACTAATTACGTCCTCACTATCGCCGGTAACGGCACAAAGTATTATCTTGTACACTTTACAATGAATGATTAAAACTTAAGTAAAAACAGTAAATTGTTTATCCCCCTTGATCAAGGGGGATTTTCTTTTTAGTATATTACTTGTTTATTTTTTATTTATGCTAAAATAGCGAAATGAAAAGAAAAAAACCAATATTTATTAGTTTAACATTCACGCTATTAACTAGTGTATTCGCCTTTAATATTTTAAGTAATAAAGACGTCATTAAAGTAAACGCAAACCCGGCAAGTGGGGCTGGTTATTACGCAACAAACGAAAATAATCGCTATTATGAAGGCATAAGTGAATCGCTTGTTGGCGAAGACTTAATGGTCGCACTTTCGACCTTAACATCGACTAATTTTGTTAGTCATTCATACAAAAGTCTACCGTCTATTTATCAATATAGTGATGTCGCGCTTGATGATAACACTCAAATGCAAATGATCTATACGGGTTCGGCTAAATCTTTTAATAGTGGTGGCCTCCCAAGTAGTGTTAATAAAGAACACGTCTGGCCGGCAAGCTGGTATGGAAACGGGACACGCACTGAATCTGCGGGAAGTCCGGGGGCGGACGCCCATAACGTCTGGCCATGCGCGACGGAATTAAATAGTAAACGCGGGTCAGGCGCATTTGATGAATTGGATTTTGCCTCGTCCTACAAGGCTTATGAATTTACGCGTACAGATTGGAGTTACGGCACGCCTGGTGATGATGATTCTTATGTGTGGAGTAGTGCATTTAATTATTCAAACGGTGGTCCCGATAGTGTTTTATATCCTGCACGTGGCCATCGCGGGGCTGTGGCCCGTATTTTAATGTATGTTGCCACAAGATACCGCAATGATACGCGTTATCCCGTTAAACTGCACGATAAACCGGTTACTGAAAAAAGTGGCCGAATCGGAAAACTATCAACCTTACTTAAATGGCACTTTATTGAACCACCAAGTGCTTTTGAAATTAAACGCAATAATGAAGTCGCTACTAGATGGCATCATAATCGTAATCCCTTTGTCGATAACCCAGATTACGCGCGCCGGATCTTTTATTATCTCCCCGAACCGGATAGTAGTGTTGTTTCACCTTTGGTGAAAAGTGTCATTGAAGAGTACGCTCCAAGTAGTAATGAAGGCATTAAGTTAAGTCACACTAGTTTAACTTTAAATGTCGGGGAAACAAAAACGGTTACTGTCACCGATAATCCGCAAAATGAAACGATTACATGGGTATCTGATGATCAAAGTATCGCCACAGTTACAAACGGTGTTATTCAAGGCGTTAATGCTGGAACAACAATGATTCGCGCTGAAGGAAATGAAACAAGCGCTAGTTTAATGGTGACTGTTCATGAAGAAGGGTCAAGTGACATCTTAGTAGAATCACTAAATATTACCCCAGCATCATTAAGCTTAAAAGTGGGGCAAGAAAGTACTTTAAGTGTTAGTGTTACCCCAAGTAACGCGACGAATCAAAGTTTAACGTGGCAAACAAGTGACGCTAGTGTCGCCACCGTAAATAACGGTCAAGTAAATGCCATTAAAGCTGGAAACGCCACCATAAGTGCGCTCACGACTGATGGCAGTAATAAAAGCGCCAGTATTAGTGTTACCGTTACTAATCCTTCAAGTGAAGACGGCTATCATTTAGTGACGAATATAAGTGAATTAAATAGTGGTGATAAAGTAATTATTGCTAGTCGCGATAAAAATGTCGTTACCGGTAATTTAAGTAGCACTTATTACACAAGTCTAGATGCAACTTTTAACGTTAATAAAGATGCTATTACGAGTGTTGATCCTGTTACGACGATATTAACGATTGGTCAAAACGGCAGTTATTATACGTTTAGTAATGATAATGGTGAACTTTTAGGCGCAAGTGCTGCTAAATCAATTGGATATAATAAAGGCGATACTGATTGGTCATTAACGTTTACTAATAATGGTGATGTGACGATTCAAAATCAAACATCGACTTATGGCCGTATTCTTTATAATGCGAATAATACCGGAAAACGCTTTACAACATATACGAGTGCTACTGGTGACTTTATGCTCTTACCGCAACTTTATAAATTAGTGGTTAATGAAGAAAGTGTTAGTGATAAAGCGCATAATTACGCGACATTATTCTTAGATACTACGGCGGATGAATGTAGTGCCGGTAATGTAACCTTAACAACGTGGAATACTTTAAAAAGTGAATATAACACTTTAAATTCCGAGGTTAAAGATTATTTATATGATCATAGTGAAACTGATGTTTTAATTATTGAACTAGTGGCAAGATACCGCGTTATTATTAATAAGTATCATTATGAAAATTTCTTATTAAATAGTAATGGCGACGAAATTTATAATAGTACAAACGTTAAAGCCGCTGCCCCGACTAACGGAATAAATAACGCCCCCGTCTTTATAATGTTTTTTATGTTTAGTGTTATGACCTTTATCATTGTAGCTCATATTTATACGACTAAAGAACAATAAAACTAATATTGAAGCGACTTTTATAATACTATATATAAATAGGCTTAAATATATTGCATGATTCATAAATATAATGTAAAATAACAAGCATGTCCCGGTAGCTCAGTTGGATAGAGCAACAGCCTTCTAAGCTGTGGGTCGGGCGTTCGAATCGCTCCCGGGATGCCATTATATTAATAGAAGATGCTACCTAAATGGTGGCATTTTTTATTATCTTTATCCATGTTTATTTAGCCTAGCAAAGCCTTTTGCTGCACTGTGTCTTTTGTATCGAACAAAAACCTATTATATTAATAAAGTGTCTTGTATATCGAACAAGATTGTTGTAACATATACTTGAAAGGTGGATTGTTAATATGATTATTAGAGAAAACTATTTAAGAAAAATTAGACCATTTTACAATCAAAACATCATAAAGATAATAACCGGTGTAAGAAGAAGCGGGAAATCTACTTTTTTAATGCAAATTATAGATGAATTTAAAAATAAAGGAGTTAATGAACAAAACATAATCCATTTAAGATTTGATGAATACAGTAATAAGCATTTACTAAACGCAAATGTATTGTCTGCTTACTTAGACGCTAAAATAACAAATAATGATCGCTATTATTTATTTTTAGATGAAATCCAGGGCGTCGAAAACTTTGAAAAAATTGTGAACGAACTTAATAATAAAGGAAATGTTGATTTATATATAACAGGTTCAAATTCAACCTTGTTAGCAAGTGAATTTGCTACATTTTTAACTGGAAGATATGTAGCTTTCGAAATGTTTCCGTTTTCCTTTAAAGAGTTTGTTGCCTACAAAAAAAATACCAATTTTGATGAATTGTTTGTCGAATACGTAAATTTTGGTGGATTCCCCCAAACGTTGATAATTGAAGACACGATGGCCAAAAAGAATTTACTTAGCGATTTATATAGGTCAATAGTTATTAGAGACATAGTGCAAAGATATAATGTTAGAGATGTTTCTTTATTAGATAGTTATTATAAATATTTACTAAATACGATAGCCTCTCTATTTAGTGCAACAAGTGTTAGTAACTATTTAAAAAGCGAAAATAGAAAAGTAGGTAGAGAAACACTTTACAACTATAAAAAATATGCCGAGAATGTATACTTTCTATATTCGGTTCCAAGATTTGATATAAAGGGAAAAAGAATTCTTCAAACAAACGAAAAAATATATATTAATGACCAAGGCTTTAGAGGTATATTTTTCAACAACGAAAATGATATTGAAAAAATACTAGAAACCATTGTATATTTTGAGTTATTAAGACGCGGCTATGAAGTATATGTTGGTAATATCGGTAATAAAGAAGTAGATTTTGTAGCCACAAAAAATGGTGAAAAGATATATATTCAAGTTGCCTACATTTTATTCTTAGATCAAACCATTGACAGAGAGTTTGGTGTTTTTAGTGAAGTTACGGATGGTTATCCAAAATATGTCATTTCAACCGATAAATTTGATATGTCAAGAGACGGAATAAAACATGTTAATATTATTGATTTTTTATTGAATGAGTTATAAATGTAAAAAAACCGGCATTATATGAATAGAAGACGCTACCGAATATGGTGGCGTTTTTTATTAGGTATATATGGATATAATATAAGTTAACTACAAAAGGTATTTAAAGTGAGAAAAGTGTTAAGTTGGATGATAAAAAGGATCGTTCTCATGTAGACTATAAGTAGGAGGTAACTTATGGCAAGCGACTTAGATTATGTTTTATACGTTGTAGAGCAACTTAAAGCGCTTAAACCCGTAACATATCGTAAGATGATGGGTGAATATATAATTTATGTTCAAGGAATCTATATTATGACAGTCGCTTATAATGAATTATATTTAAAGCCAACCGAAGAAGTTATTCCTTATTTAAAAGAAGTTATTAAGCGTCCCTTTTATAAAGGTGGCAAAGCAAACTATTTAATCCGTGATATTGATGACGATGAATACTTATGTTTGCTAGCAAAAGTCACTTTAGAAAGTATTAATAAATAACGCTTATTCTAAAAGATAACATAGCCTAATTCGTTATAATATAAATGAGGAAAAAAATATGATAAATAACAAAGAGGCCCTACTCCAAAAGTTAGAAGAGCGATTCTTAAAACATGCTTTCGCGGAAGAAACTAAGTTATTAAAACCATTGAAAGATAGGCTCACGAGTGATGAAAAGTTACTGCTTGTTGCATTCAAAATGGAAGAAACAGACGGCGAACCAAGCTTTGTATTAATTGAAAATAAGGAGTATGCGCTCGTTTGTTTAGCAAAAGAATCCCCGAAAAGCCGGCGTAGTTTTTGCTATGATCATGAAGCTTTAGAAAAAAGAAAAGCGTTCAAACCAAGTGATAGTGCGCAAAATTTTGCCCGTAACATAGGGGCTAAACTTTTAAATGAAGAAGAGTATTTATACTTACAAAAGCGCTTCGTCCTTGATGAAAAATCATCAACCTGGCTCTTAACACCAGACGATATTAGAAGGCGTGGCGGGGCAATATATGGGGAACGGAAGTACGGTAGGGTGATGATTGGCGCTAATGGCGCGGATTCATACTTTAATAGCCGTGGCGTCCGTTTAATTGTATATTTAGGCGTTATTTAGTAATTAGTTAGTAGATATTAAGTAGAATTAACATAGTTTTTTCTTTTATTTAGAAATAATGATATATTTTCTAAAACTGATAAAAGTATTTTAACAACCCATTTTATTGCACTTTATAAATCAATCATTTATATTATATATAAGACTAATCATAGGAAAGTGATATAGAAATGGTTTTTACTAATCTCGCTATTACGATTTCTGGAATGATGGAAATCGCTGAAAATTTGATTCTTCAGTTTTTTATAAGTCAAGCTTTGGCCCATTTTTTACATGCTTATTATTATCGGCAGAAGCCAACCTTTATGTTGAAGTTTATAACAGCGCTTTCGCTTATTATTGCCCAAGTTGTAATTATGCTTATTCCCGCGCGCTTTGGCGGAAGTGTAAGCTTTGATCTCTCCGCAATGGTCATTATGATTGCTTATGGTTTCTTTGGCGTAATATATGGTCATATTACTTTCATCGCTACAATCTTATTTTTAGTAGTCCGCTATATATTCTTTCCGCAAGAATACGGGTCCCTACTTTACTTTGTGCAAATAATACCGATTATTTTTGCCATTATCTTAATTTATATATTCCACAATAAAATCGACTTAGATAAAGGAATGCGTAAAGCTTCAACCGTCTTTTACGGTGTAAGTTTACTCCATGCAACATCGCTTGTCTTATACCTTCTTATATTTGAAGAAGCGCGAGCGAACATTGTTTATGTTTTAATTACGGTATTTTTAATCGTCCCGCTTTTAATGCTTTTAAACGCGCTTATTATGTTCCAACAACGACGCCAAGCCTTTGTTAGTCAACAATTACTCGCATGTGATTCATTACAAAAAGCCTCGATTAATGCGCCAAAAGAGATGGAAATATACGTTTTAGACCGTGATTTTAACTATATGAGTTATAACGACTTTCATCAATTCAATATGAAACGTTTCTTTGGTACGACCCCAGAAGTGGGACGGAACTTTTTAAGTCTTATTCCAAATAGTCATATTCGTCAACGATTAGAGCATTCAATTGCCCGGGCTTTTAACGGGGAAAATTATGACGTTGAATTTAAACAAGAATCGATGAAAGGAAAGTATTTACATGACTTTTACGCACCTTTATATGATGATAAAGGCCATATAATTGGGGCAACAATCTTTTCTTATGAAATTACGGAACGGAAAAAACGTGAAGAAAGTATTACATATTTAAGTTATCACGATAAACTAACCGGTATTTATAATCGTCGTTATTTAGAAGATCACATTACTGATTTACAAAACTATGATGACCCGGTTATTGTCGTTTACGCCGATATTAATGACCTTAAAGTAATGAATGACTTATTTGGGCATGAAGCGGGCGACGAATTAATTATTACGGTCGCCCATAAAATAAAAGAAGCATTCCGTAATTTTGGTATTGTCGCAAGAGCGGGGGGCGACGAAATCATTACCGTAATGAAAAATGCAGAACTCGTCTCCGTTGATTCGATTATTGAAGACATCAAAGCCGACTTATTAACGCAAAGTGTTGAAGGAATCGAAGTATCAGTGTCTTTAGGGCGCGCAGTTGCGAAAAATGGCCGAGGAGTAAGTGACGCCATTTTAAAAGCCGAAGACGCGATGTATAAAGATAAGGCTGAAGATATTGCTAAGCACCGGCAAAATATCTTTAACGTCATCCTTAGTAAAATTGAAGCCTTTCGCCAACGTAATGTTAATGACGCGGATATATTAGAAACTGCCCTTTATATCGGTGATAAATTAACATTAAGCGCTAGTGATCTTGAATATTTGCATAACGTTGTGCGGTTACGTGAAATTGGCCACTTAGTGTTACCAGAAGAAGAGTCTAATAAAGCAATCTGTAGTATTGATGACGACACAAACTATGTACGCGAAAAATTACAAATTGCCTATCGCTTACTTTTAGGCACCGAACAATATAACGTTATCGCTAATGACGTCATCTCTCATCATGAAAATTATGACGGCAGTGGCTATCCTCGTGGCTTAAAGGGCGAAGAAATACCGCTTAAAGCGCGTATAATTAAGCTTGCGGTTGATTATGCGACCCTTATTAGTAATAATGGTAACGGTGACCGCTTAACGAAAAAAGAAGCTTTAGCCGTAATCGCTAAAGGAAGCGGCACCCTTTATGATCCAAACTTAGTCGATATTTTACTTGGTTTTAATAAAGATAACGATAAGTAATTAAAAAGAACTTATAACTTCATTCATCCTTTCTTTGACCCGGGGTAATGTTTCATTCATAAACCACGGGTTTTTATTAAGCCAGCGGAAGTTTAAAGGACTAGGATGGGGTAAGACAATAACACGTGGCAAATATTTTTCATACGCCTTAATCGTCGCTGTTAAATTTTCTTTAACCCTATCTTTTAAATAAAACTTTTGGGCGTAACCACCGACAAGGACAATAAGTTCAATCTCTTTTAAAAGACTTACAATCCGCATTAAATATTTATTATAAAACGAAGGTCTTGGGGGTAAGTCGCCGCTTTTCCCTTTACCAGGATAGAAAAAATCAAGCGGTAAAATCGCTACTTTTGAGGCGTCATAAAAGATGTCGTCATTTAAATTTAGCCACTCTTTGAGCCGCGCTCCTGATTTATCCGCCCACGCTTTTCTTTTTAGCATTGCTTCATTACCCGGCGCTTGACCGATAATGATAATTTTTGCAGTTAATGAAACTTGGTATAAAGGCATTTGCCCGGCATCTATAAACGCCCTATTTTGCGGATCATTTAATATTTCGTCATGGATTAGTTGTAATGCTTTATTTTCTTTTGCCATAATCTTTTATCCTTTATTTCATTTTAGTCTAAGTCATGTAATAAAAAAGGATGTATGCAACAACGCGTACACCCTTATAAATATATAATTAATATAACTTAAAGCGGTTTAAGCTTTTTTAAAATATAACGAATTGACTTTTTATTTTTAACCCGTTTTTCTTCAATAAGCCATAGCGCGGTATCTTTAATCGTTGTTTGGAGGTCACGCGGCGTATAATCTAAGTCTTGGTGCGCTTTCGCATAGGAGAAGTTACAGTGACTCGTTAATGTATATAAAGAGTAACGCGTAAATAGCGGTGTTTTCTTCCGTTTCGCTGCACTTTTTTCTAAAAGGGGTAAAAAGATTTTTACAAACCAACGCGCAAAGACAACTGGTTTCGTTTTAAAGCCGGCAATGGTGCGCATTTCTTCAAATAACGTTTTTAAATTGATTTTATGGCCACTTATAATATAAGGACCTTGCGCTTTTTTAAAACTAGCCTTATATATAGCTTCAACG
>Ga0265293_10002446_pt1 | contig 37327 bp, 42 predicted proteins | sample Munlanlewell138R_FD_192505 | JGI IMG/M metagenome (GOLD analysis project Ga0265293, IMG submission 192505) | Leachate microbial communities from a municipal landfill in Southern Ontario, Canada - Leachate well 138R | ecosystem: Engineered > Solid waste > Landfill > Unclassified | place: Canada... | reverse complement strand
TATCTAACGCTTCTTTGTCATAGCATAAGCTTCTTCTGCCAAGTGGACTTTCTTTTGCAAAATCAACAAAACTTAAAGTCTTTCCATCAAATGAAACAACATCCGGCTCCCCATTTGTTTCTTCCATTAACTGTAATGTTTTTAGCACTTTTTGATTGAATAATAACTTTTCTTTAACTTCATCCCAAGTAACATTAGGATGACGATGCATATTTTCTTTAAACCGTTTTTCTAGAGTTAAAAATAATTCGTTGTTCATTTATCTTAATCCTCCTTATATTGTTTATGTTATACTAACACAACAATTCAAATTGACAAAATTAACATTCTGATTTTCCAATTATATTGAAGTAATAAAAAATCCCGCATTTAACAGACACATATTTTCATGCATCTTATAGGTCAAGGGATTTTAATTATTGCTGTTTCTTATTTTTCAAAATCACTAATCAATTCAACTCTTTTTTGATGCCTTCCACCTTGGAAGCTGGCTCCTAACCAAGACTTAACAATCAGCTTGGCAACTTCAAGACCGATAACTCTTGAGCCTAAGCATAGAATGTTACTGTTATTATGCTCTCTTGAGGCAATTGCTGAAAATACTTCGCTTACAGCTGCAGCTCTAATACCTTTAAACTTGTTTGCCGTAATTGACATTCCCACACCCGTTCCACAGATAAGAACACCTAAATCGGCATCATTTTTCCTAACTGCTCTGGCAACACGACCCGCCAATAGAGGGTAATCAACACTATCTTTTGTATGTGTGCCATGATCTTCTACTTCGTGACCTAATGATACGATATATTCGATCAGATCTTGTTTTAAGTCAACTCCTGCATGATCTGCTCCGATTGCTATTTTCATTTTTTATTCCTCATTTCATAAAATGCGTATTGGGCTGCCCCACTTATACCATCTTCTTTTTCTGCTCGTGCATAATAGATTTTTAAATTTTCTCTTGTACGATCGCTTCTTAATTTACTTAAGATCAGTTTCTTTAATAAATCATGTGGAAAGTCTTGCATTGTCAAGACACCGCCACCTAAAACGATTGAAGTTACGTCTAAGATTGCAATTGCTGATGCAATTCCGTTTGCGATTAATTCGATAAACGTTTGAATAACTTCCGTTTCTAAATAATCAGTAAAGATATCATCTAAGTCTGTGCCAGGAAAATACTCTTCATGTAACTCTTTCAGTCTTTTTCCGGATGCTACTGTCTCAAGACAGCCGATATTACCGCATCCACAAACTAACGTTCCACCAAGAACAGGAATATGACCGATTTCACCTGCACTACCATGATCACCTGTAAACAATCTGCCGTTTAAATAGACTGCACCGCCAAAGCCGGTTCCAACATAAAAACCTAGTACATTTTCCCGGTTGCCTAAACCAAAGTAATGTAAATCGTGTACTAATAAAAAGTTAACATCATTACCAATAAAGACCGGCAGATTTAGTTCTTTTTCCATCTTCTTAAGATACTTTCCTTCAAATTGATGATGATTTGGAACAGAAATAACCCATTTTTTGTTTGCGTCTACTAAACCAGGAAAACCAATTGAAACAGCAATGATGTTGTAATTTGCTTGATGTTTAGCTCTATACTCGGCAACAAATTCAATAAAACGTGGTGAAACAAGGCTGCTTTTATGTTTTTCAGCATGCATTACGTAACCATCTTTTGTTGCTAGCCCTATTCTTGTATTAGACCCACCAACATCAATACCAATAACAACCTTCGGTCTTCTCATATCTATCTATTCCCCTCTATTGATCTTTACCAACATTATACCATTTTTTTTGGGGTAATTGTCTTCCTTTAATAGGCTATTTGCTCATAAACAATTGATCAATTGCTCGGTAATCATTGTCATCTAATTGAATTGAATCCGCTTTTAGATTATCTTCTACTTGTAAAACTGTTTTAGCACCCGGAATAATCGCCGTAACAAATGGATTTTTTAAATACCAAGCTAAAACCAAAGTAGCTACGCTAACATTATATCTTTCAGCGATTGGTCTTAACTGATCAATCTTTTTCATGATATTGCTAAACCTTCTACCCCTAAAATTAGGGTTATTGGCTCTGCGGTCATATTCCGGAAAAACACTATTTTTGTTGTATTTCCCGGTTAGCAATCCAGAAGCTAGTGGTGTATAAGGAATATAGGAGATATTGTTAGCCTTTAAATATTCAAAGAATTCTCTTTCATCATTGCGGTGAATAAGATTGTATCTGTTTTGAATTACATCGACATAACCGTCTTGATTTGCCTCTTTAAGTTGTTCCAAAGTAAAGTTAGAAACACCAATAGCTTTAATCAAGCCAATTTCTTTTAGCTCTTGCAGTGCCTTAATGGCCAATCTTTTATCGGTTGTTTCATCCGGTTGATGGATGTAATAAAGATCTATATAATCTGTTTTTAAGCGACGAATGGATTTTTTTACTTCTTCTTTTAAGAAAAGTGGGTCATTGCTAGGTTGTTTTGTCTGATCATCGTAACTTGCTTTTGATGCTATAACTAGATTTTTTCTTGGAAACTCCTGGATAATATCACCAATTACTTCCTCTCCTCGACCCATACCATACAAATAAGCCGTATCAATAAAATTACCACCGGCTCTTAAATATGTTCTTAGAACGCTAATCGCTTCTGTTTCGCTCAAATGTTGATAAAGATTATGTCCGCCAACCGTATTGGCTCCAAAGCCTATCTCTGTGACATAAACATCAGATTTACCTAATTGTATTTTTTTCATTTTTCTTCCTCCTTTTAGCTTATAAGTCTTCCCACCTTATCTTCACTATATCATATTTTATTTTGAATAATAGTATAAAAACATTCTAATTTGAATGTTTTTATTATAATCTCTGGTGATTTAATTAGCCAATCATAAGTTTTTCTTCCACATAACGGACATGTGAACTCTCACGATTTGTATTGCTTTTCCAAATATAAAGAATCGTAAATACACCAATTCGACCAATGAACATGACAATCATTAGCATCACCTTACTTGCGATCTGCAGCGATTGTGTTAAGTTTAATGAAAGCCCAGCCGTTGAAAATGTACTTACGCTCAAAAAGAGCGCCCTTTCTAAATCAAATGCTTCAAGTGTCATCAAAAAGATCGTTAAAATCAAAATAATCGCTATGGCAATAAACAATAAAACAAATGCTTTTGTTTTTGTTTGCTCACTTATTTTTCTGCCATATGTTATCGCTGGCTTTCCGTTTACATAGCCTTGGAATGTTTTAAATAGCGTATATGCCGTAGTTACTTTAATACCGCCTGCACTTGATGAAGATCCGGCCCCAATAAACATTAACATCATCAAGATCAAAAGACTTATTGATGAAAAATGAAGGGTATCAATCGTATTGAAACCGGCGGTTCGAGCGGAAACACTATGAAATAGTGCTTGAAGCCAAGTAATGTTATGTTCCGTTGTTGCCTGGGCTAGCTTTAAGGAAAGCGTTCCGAAGACAATCAATATTAAAGTCATCTTTAAAACAATTTTTGAATGAAGCGATAGTTTTCTAAAACTTCTTTTTGTAAATACATCATATATAACGACAAATCCCAATCCACCTAAGATGATTAGCAGGATTGTGTTTATGTTTAGCAGTACATTATCTTGAAATAACACTAACTGATTACTTAACCCTAAAATATCCGTTCCCGCATTATTAAAGGCGGAAATCGAATGAAACACACTGACGCCGATCGCTTTGCCAATTGAATCATAATGGGGGATAAAGACAATCAAATTGACGATTGTTCCCGCTAATTCAACCGCAAACGAAGTTATAATGATTATTTTGATTAGCCTTACCATGCCACTTAAACTGTTTTGGTTCATTGATTCTTTGACTAAAACACGATTATTCAATCCAATCTTAACATCCAGTAGAATCATAATAAAAACGGTGATTGAGATAATACTGATTCCACCGATCTGAATCAACGAGGCGACTATGATTTTACCGTATGTCGAAAGAGTCGTTCCTAAATCAGAGACTGGTGTAAATCCCGTTAATGTCACAGATGATGTTGATAGAAAAAACGCATCCACAAGTGATAAACTCGTATTATTACTTGTCGCAGCCGGAATCAGCAGCAAAAGCGTGCCGACAACGATGACACCTAAAAAGGACAAAACAATAATCATGTATGGTGAAAGACGAAGCTTTTTCTTCTTTGATTGTGCTTGCATATTACATTAGATATCTTCTAAAAAAGTTTGCAATCTTCTCCATCTCTGCTCTACGACCAAAAACATAAATATGATCTTTTTCAATCAAGGTGTCCTTATGAGTGGGGATGATTGGATTGCCGTTACGATAGATGACTAAAATGTTCATTTTATATTTACAATGAGTCGACAAATCAACAATAGGCAGTGTTTTAAAATTCTCCGGCAATTCCAATTCATATGCACAAAAATCATCAGAGATGTTAAAATAGTCAACAATATTATCCGACGTTATTTTGGTTGCCATGGTTTCACTGGCTATTTTCAAAGGTGAAACGGCCTGTGTTGCTCCTACGAGCATCATTGTTTCTTGATATGATTCATCATCAATTCGCACAATGATACTTTTCACACCTAAATGCTTCACTTTGATAATAGTCATGATTGTTGACGCTAAGGTCAGTCGATCGCTTTGACCAGCCGCAATAATCACTTTATCAACATTTGAAATGCCAACTTCCTTTAATGCTTCTTCATCGGTTGAATCACAGATATACGCATATGGTGTAAATACTAATGCTTTTTCAACTGCTTGTTCATTAACATCAATTGCCATTACTTCAATATCTTTCTTGCTTAATGACTCGACTAAATCAAGACCGAAACGGCCAAGACCTATTACTGCAATATTCGCTTTCATAATTTCCCAGCTTTCTTTTTAAAAATTGTTTTATGAGCTAACAATTAACTTCGCGAAAAAGTGTTTGACATCATGTTGTTCACAATACTTCATAATTAATAATCGTAAATCACGTTCTAAACCAACATGTTGGTTGTTCTTTGCTTCAAACGTTACCCTTAAAGTCATTATTCCTTCAGTTAAGGCTACAATTCCGGCGTAAGAAGGCGTTTTAACGACATTTTCGTTATCTTCATTGAACTTAATTAACAATTCTTGAAAATCATTGTTTATAAACAAATCTAAATCTGTACCATAAGCTACACCAAACTCAACAACACCGATGCTTTCGCCAATACTATAATTAATAACCGTTCTAATATCACCGTTATTAACTAACTTAATTTCATTTTTCCAGTTTTTAATCTTGGTTTTTCTTAAACCAATCTCAATCACTCTTCCTTTGAATCCTTGATGCTCAATCATATCACCAACATCAAAAGAGTGTTCAAAAATGATAAAGAAGCCACTGAGTAAATCTTTAATCAATTCCTGTGAGCCAAAACCAACCGCAAACGCCAAGATTCCGGCACTGGCTAAGATTGGGGCAATCTCAATTCCTAATTCTAATAGAATCATTACGACAATAAAAAACCAAAAGACAAAGTGGATCACACTGTTAATCAACTTTGTAATCGTTTCCGTTCTTTGATCCTTGTGTTTCCTTCGTCTGATGATTCTGTGTGTGATGAATTTATTAACAAAAGTTAATAGATACCCAATAATCAGCCATAAGATAATTATTGCTGCCGCTCTAATTATTAATGCTACGCTCGGACTTAAGAATAACTTATTTTCTAAAAAAGTTTGAATCAATTTTCTTAGTTCTTCCATTTTATCACCAATATAATTATACCATACGCTTATTTTTTTATTTTGAAAATGGTTTTCATGTATAATAGAATCTAGAATTAATAATAAATGAATGAGGAGAACACTATGCAAACTAAGAATCCTATTATTACATTTTCAATCTTAAACTATGGTGAAATTGAAGTTGAACTTTTCCCAGCCGATGCGCCAAATACCGTTAATAATTTCTTAACCTATGTCAAAGAGAATTATTATGATAATCTGATTTTCCATCGCATCATTGCCGGTTTTATGATTCAAGGCGGGCAAGGAGCGTCTAGTCATCCTTCAATTGCGGGAGAGTTTATCGCAAATGGCTTTAATAACCCGATTAAACATACTAAAGGTGTAATATCAATGGCCAGAACACAAGATAAAAACTCACAGACTTCCCAGTTTTTCCTGATGCATGAAAATGCACCACATTTAGATGGACAATATGCTGCTTTTGGTAAAACAATTAAAGGTCAAGAAATAATTGATCAAATTGCAGCGGTTAAGACAAATGCCTATGATCGCCCTTTAGAGGATGTTGTCATAAAAACGATTGCTTATGAATTAAATGGTTATGAGATTAAAGAGCCTGTTTACATGAAAAAAGGATAAATAATCATCCTTCTTTGTTTGCTGCGATTAGATTTACTGTCTGAATCGGGTAATAATGATCCCCATCAATTTGCATATATGTTTCTTTTTTAAATTTAATCTCAATGTTTTTTGCTTTATATATTTGCACATACTTCTTTAAAGCTGTATGCCATCCCAAATAAATAATCGGGAAGATTAGGATTAATTTCCATTTTGCAATTTTCCTAACGACAACGACATCAAGTAAAGCCTCTTTTCGATCCGCTTTAGGTGCAATCTTCATCCCGCCTCCAAAGTAAGGTGCGTTCATTGCTGCCACAAACCAAATCTTATCTTCAACTATTTCTTTTCCATCAATTATTAAAGTTCCTCCGATTGGTTTAAACCTTTTGAAACCAAGAAAAGCGTGTCTGAAGTAATTGATTTTATTTTTCTTGCGGTTTGATTCATTAACTAATGAAACAACATACCCATCAAGACCGATCCCCGCCCCGTTTAGAAAATATTTTTCTTCTGCGTTGAATTTGATCTGCGGTAGGTTTTTTAAATAATCATTTATTTGAATCAAACGGCCCCTTATCTTTAAACTTCTTGCAAAGTCATTACCAGTTCCTGCCTGATACAAATAAATTTTTTGCTTAAAGTCAATACCGTATACTCGGTTTGCCAATCGATTTAAGGTTCCGTCTCCACCAACAATAATAATTTCGTCGTCTAAATGACATGCATTAATAAAGCCTTCTACATCAACAATTTCAATGAGGCTATGTAACTGAATTTCATGACCCTTTTTAATTAGTCGTTTAGTCAGTTTTTTAATATGTCGACTGTTTCTGCCGTTTCTTGATAGTGGATTATATAAAATTAATGTCATAATGGACCTCACACAAACTGAGCTAATGCATATTTTTTCTTGCCTCGTTTAATTACTACATAGCGATTATAATATGTTCTATCTTTACTGACTGTTGCTAGTACATCAGTCTCTTTTTGATCATTGACTGCAATCGCTTGATTGTTAATGAATTCTCTTGCCTCTCTTTTTGACTGTGCAAGTTTAGTTAAGACAAGTAAATCAACCAGTGCTGTTTCTTCCTTTAATTCAATTGATTCGATTGAACTGGCTAAAATCTTAAATGCTTTTTCTGATAATGCATTAAACTCGCCAAAGAACAATGCCTGACTGACGTCAATTGCTTCTTCAAGTGCTTTTTCACCGTGGAGCATTTTAACTACTTCGCTCGCTAATTTCTTTTGGGCACTTCTTAGTTCCGGTTTAGCAGTTAACTCATTTTCTAACTTAATGATTTCCTTTGGTTCAAGTAAGGTTAAGAATTTTAAATATTGGATAACCTCGCCATCGCTTGTATTTAAGAAGTACTGATATATCTCATAAGCGTTTGTAAGCTCTTCATCAAGCCATAAAACACCGCTTTCGCTTTTACCAAACTTGTTGCCATCAGCTTTTAATAATAGATGTGAACTTAAACCGACTGCTTCTTCATTAGTTGACTTTAGTTTACGAATCAGTTCTAAACCGGCTGTAATGTTTCCCCACTGATCAGAACCGCCAAATTGCATTTTACAACGATAGTTTTCAAATAAATGCAGAAAATCGATTGCCTGAATAATCATATATGAAAACTCAGTATATGAGATTCCGATATCCAATCTTCTTTGAACTGTATCTTTGGCTAGCATATAGTTGACATTGAAGTGTTTACCATAATCTCTTAAGAAGCTGATTGTATCAATATCTTTAATCCAATCATAATTATTAACATAGATAACTTCATCAACACCAATGATTTTTTCGATTTGAGCTTTAATTTTTTCGGCATTCTTTAATGATTCTTCTAAAGTCAACATTTTCCGTTCGCCCGTTTCTCTTGGATCACCAATCAATCCGGTTGCTCCACCAATTAAGACAATTGGTTCATGCTTGTGTTTTCTTAGTAACATCATTCTAACAATTTGTACTAAGTGTCCGACAGTTAAAGACTCTGCGGTTGGATCAAAGCCGCAATAAAAGCGAACGCTTTGTTCGTTAAGCATTTTTCGGGATAACTCTTCATTGCTGACATCTTTAATTAATCCCCGCCAAAGTAATTCTTCATATAATTTCATAAATGTGCTCCTATGCAAAAAGTCCTTAAATAGGACTTTATTATTTATTGTGTTGTTTGTCGCTTGACAATATAGTGTGGTAAGATGATTCTCGTTTGATCTGCTTCACCTTGACTCATTAACTTGGTTAATAAACGCATTGAAACAGCACCAATATCATAAACAGGAATATCAATTGAGGTTAAGGTGGGTCTAGCCAATAAAGCATACTTCGTATTTTGGAACCCTGCAACTGCTAATTCACTTGGAACTTTATGTCCATTATCACGAGCAATGTTCATAAATGATACAGCAATTGAATCGCGAACGCCGATTGCGGAATCTACTGTCTTGCCGCTAAAGAACGTTTGGAAGTGTTGGCGATTAATGTTTGTATCACCACTAGTTCTAAATATTCTTGGCTCAAGGCCGGCTTCTTGCATTGCCTTTAAATAGCCTTCCTCTTTTTTCTCGTTAACTGAATATCTTCTTGCGGTACTCAATAAATAAATGTCTCTTCTTCGATCATCAATCATTAGCTGAGTAATTTCATAAGCTGCTTTTACATAGTCGATTGAAACCATTGGTACATTCGGATCATCAGTCACAACATTTGCGAAAACAAATGGGATATTATTGCTTTGAAAAATCTTTTTGATTTCGGTTACCTTATCTTCACTTAACTCATCGTTTAAATATAGGACACCGTCAACTTGCTCAGCAACAATATCTTGTAGCGTATCGTGAACGTCAACATCCTCCCTAATTGAAAACAACTTAATGGAATACTTGTAGTTTTGAGCAATATCGCCAATTCCACCTAGCATTTCTGAAACAGATGCTCTAGTGATATCAGAAATAACAACCCCAACGGTTGTTGTTTTACGACTTGCAAGACCACGGGCAATCACGTTTGGACGGTACCCCAATTCCTTAATGACTTTCAAAACACGTTGTCTTGTTTCCTCTTTTACCTTTTCAGGATTATTTAAAACCCTGGAAACCGTTGCTAGGGAAACCCCTGCAGCTCCGGCAACGTCATAGATGGTCGCATTGCTCATATCTCTACCCTTTAGATTTAAACTGCCTTAAAACTTTAGGACTAATTCAAACCTTTCCCCTTTCTTTTTAATCTGATATTCTAATAATGCCCATTGGAAATAATTGCTATTTACCGTTATTGCACACCAATGACATTACGTAAAACAAGGAGATTTTGCTTTTTTAAAACGTCAATAACTAACTACTTAGACGAAAGCGGTTAAATAAAATCCGTAATTGCTACTTTTAAATCTAAATAGCAATGAAATTCTTGTTTGTCTTTTAAAAACGCTCGGCTTATTAACATCATTTTTAATCTCTTCTGCTTCTTATCTTATCACAAAATGAAAACTCTTTCAAGCAGAACATGAAAGCAATTTCATTTATTAAATTTATTTTTTAAGAAAAAAATAAAGAGGTATGAACCTCTCTATCTTTATCGCTTTTCTTTAATTCTTGCTGCTTTAGATGATAATGTGCGAATATAGTATAGTTTCGCTCTTCTAACTTTACCAGATCTAGCAATTTCGATTCGATCAATTGATGGTGAATGAACTGGGAAAGTTCTTTCAACGCCAATTCCGTAGGAAACTTTACGAACAGTAAATGTTTCTGAAATGCCGCCACCTTGTTTCTTGATTACTAGTCCTTCAAACATTTGCAGACGCTCTCTTTGTCCTTCTTTAATCTTAACGTATACTTTAACAGTATCACCAGGACTAAAGGCAGGTACGTCTTTAATGTAAGATTTAGTAATATCAGCAATTAACGCTTGTCCTTTTAATCTCGACATATAGGCTCACTCTCTTTCTTCCAATGTTCATGCCAGTTTAGACAGCGGACCATTGTGCATAATACGACCTTTTAATTATAGCAAAATATAACTAAAGTTTCAACTCTTTTATTTGATTACGATTCAAACAATGTTGGATCGTTGAAATAATCAGTAATAAAGAAGGCTAAATATAGGTTTATAATTTCAATAATTTCTGTTTTCATTTCTAAGATTCGTTCAACATTTAATTCTGGATCTTCAACATCTTGGTCTGATGAAACAAACATCTCTTTGCTAATCCAGTTTGAATGTGAAAGAATAATTGGTTTATCAACTCTTTCTTGCAGAAAAATACTTTGACCCCAATAATACTCTGGTTTATAATAAATCCCTAATAAATCCATCACTGTTGGTGCTAAATCATAGTGGGAAATTAGTTCGCTATTGATAGTACCCTGAGGTAGTTTTGAGCTTGAAATTATTAGTGGTACCTTATCAATTTCATAAGCACGTTCACTATTTTGTGTAAATGTTTCTGTTAAATCAAGACTTGAATAGTTTTTATGATCACTATATAAAATGATTGTTGTTGAATCTAATAAATCTTTTTCCTCTAAACTGTCTAATAAAATTCCCAATCCTTTATCAAAATCCATTTGTGCTGCCATTAACGTAAAGAACTGAAGTTCCAACATTGACATTTTTTCTTCTTTTTCCCGCATCTTTAACATATAAAACGGCGAATCCTCTGGAAAATCATTTTCTGCAACATAGTTTAAAATGGCTTGATAATAGGGTTCCAACTCTTGACGATAGTTATTATGTGGTCCGTGTGATGTAACCGTTAAAATATATGAGTAAAATGGGCTTTCTTGAATTGGTGCAATCTGATCAATCATTTGTTCGATCATTTCCGAGTCTAAGGCCCAAAAATCAGTTTTACTTAGCTCCATATCTTCTTCACTATAGAAGTTCTCAAATCCGAGGTTAGGAAAGATTACATTTCGGTTAAAGAATTCACCTTCAAAATTGTGAAAGGCTGATGTTGTATAGCCGTTTTGCAGTAAACGATACGGTAATGCATTATAATATATGTTTTCACCGTATGTATGCATAAAGTTATCCTGATTGAAATACATCATTGACGTCAATGATTTGAATTCGGCATCATAGGTATAGTTTCTAACGGCTGCCGAATAAAAGTTATCAAAATAAATACCACGATTCATTAACCTGAATAGGTTTGGTGTCAGGATTGGATCAAATGCATACTGTTCGCCGGTTTCAAGCATAATCATAATAACATTGTCGCCTTGTAGCTGATTGAAGTAAATTGAAGGAATAAAATCCTCTGGTTCTAGTTTTTCTTCAATATATGCCAAGTAGTCTTCTTCTCTAAAGCTTGAGTCAAATCGATTAGAGATAAAGTTAATGATATCCTGTGTATGATATGTTAATAATCCAAATCGTTCAACATACAGTCCTTTATCTTGGGGGATCTTATAGACCAAATAATTATAACTGCTTAAAAGTACTGGAGCTGCAATTAAAGATCCAATTACTAATGATGTATAAATTAAGTGTCTAAAAACACGTCTTTCTTGGCTTGGTTCATGAAGATATGTTACTTTCTTAAGCAAAATGATAAACCCGATTACAATTCCTAAGACCATTAACCAAAAATACCACTGGAAGGAAACCCATGGTGGATATTTTAATCCAAATGTCATTGTGTTTCTACCAAATTCAAAAAGCATGGCAATACTTGTTACGTCATTTTTGAAGTAATAGAGTGTTGAATCCATAACAAATATTGCGAGTAACAATATAATGTAGACCAAGTAAGCAATAAAACGTTTTTTATTGTTCTTAAACAACGTGATAATGCAAAAGATAACGCCAACATTCAAGAGAGTCATAACCCAATGACCGATTGGCATACCTAAACTGAATTTTAATAAAAAAACAAGTTCAAAAAGGACGGCAACAAATGCAGCGATTAAAAACTCAAAAATTAAGTTTCGTTTAGCCAGGTTTTTCAGCTTGGTTAATATGTTCGTAAAAATCATTTTATTCCCTCTTTGCAGAAATATGATATATATATCATACTATTAGTTTTGTTAAAATGCAAATTTACTTAGTATTCTTGGAAATCTTTTCCATTAATGCTTGAACAGCTTTTATTCGCTTAGCCTTATTATATAAATCCTTGCGTTTATGATAGGTTTGAGAAAGCGCTTGTTCATTTCGCCATTTTTGAATATTTTCATGATGGCCTGACAATAACACTTCCGGCACTTGATGACCTAGATAGTTTTCTGGTTTTGTGTATTGCGGGTATTTTAGTAAGTGGTTTTCTAAACTATCGTTCTTTACCGAGTCTTCTAAAATGACACCCGGAATCAGCCGTACGACTGCGTCTGCAATAACCATCGCCGCTAGTTCTCCACCGGTTAAGATGAAATCGCCAATCGATAATTCAAAGTCAACATAATCCAAAACTCGAGCATCAACGCCCTCATAATGACCACAGATGAAAATCAAGTGTTTGTTTTTTGCCAATCTTCTAGCCGTCTGTTGTTTAAAAACTTTTCCTTGTGGCGATAACAGGATAATAACACTATCTTTTGATTTTAAGGCCATCAGGGCGTCATATAGTGGTGGAAAAGCCATTACCATTCCTTCGCCGCCGCCATATGGTGTATCATCTACCTTATGATGTTTGCTGTGGCTATACTTCCGAATGTTATGAACAGAAATTGATACTTTGTGTCTAATAATTGCTTTTTTGATAATTGATGTATCTAAAAAGTTTACAAACATTTCCGGAAACACGGTTAAAATATCAATCTTCATAACAATCCCTCAATCATCTTAATAACAATCCTATCTTCATTGATTTCCGCGATAAAATGTTCGCTAAATGGGATCAATGTTTTTTTGCCTGAGCTTTGTCTGACTTCAATCATATGTCCCTGCGGAACTTCCAATACACGAATGACAGTTCCAATCAGCTCACCTTTATCACCAAAAACATCTTTATCAACTAAATCGTGATAATGAAATTCATCTTCCAATAACTCGTCTCTTGGATCATCATTACTATATAAATCACAACCCTTAAAGGGAAGGATATTGTTGATATCATCGTATCCCTCAAACTTGACAATCAAAAGATTCTTTTGTTGTCTAACCGCTTTGATCTTTAAGATGTGATCTTGATTGTTTAAACGAACAATAACTGTTTTATCAACGAAAAAGCGGTTAAAATCACTCAAATTGTAGATTTTAACCTCGCCTTTTATTCCATGTGTGTTGACAATCTTTCCTATATGATACATATCATCAAGTCTCCTTAAAATGAATCTATATCAATTTGAATGCGTTTGCCTTCTTTAGATGCTCCAGCGTAAACAATCGTGCGCATCGCACCAGCTATTTTCCCGCCTTTGCCAATTACACGTCCCAAATCATCTTTATGCACTAGTAATTGAATGGTAATATGATCACTGTCGGTTGAAAGTATCTTTACTAAAACATCATCTGGGTTAACAACTAATGGCACTATTATATTTTTTATGAGTTTTTCAAAATCAATCGCCATAATTCTATTCCCCTTTATTTATTTTTGATGTTGTACTTTTTAAATAAACTCTTAACAGTGTCGGTTGGTTGTGCTCCTTGTTCAAGCCATTTTTGTACTTTTTCTGAATCCAATTGAACTTTGCCGATTAGTGGATCATATGTACCAATAATTTCTAAGAAACGTCCATCTCTCGGTTTTTTTGATTCACTTGCGACAACACGGTAAAATGGTTTTTTGTTTGAACCATAACGCTGTAGGCGTAGTCTTACTGCCATAGTATCACTCACTTTCTGATTTTAATTACGCTTATATTATACTCTTTTTTTATTAGGTGTCAAGTCTTTTTACTTAACAGTGAAATTTAAATTTTCATCATATAAATGCGAGGGTCCAAAAAACTTAAACCCTTTTACTTCTTTTAATTGCTTCTTTAGATTTTTTTCTTGTTCTTTATCCGCGTAAATAACTGCATAGTGAAGTTTCTTAGAGACGTAAGCTACATCAACTGGTAGTTTGCTTAGTCGTTCTAAAATGTGTTTTCCCTGATAAATAACAATGTAAGACATGCGTTTAATTTCCATGATGACCTCCATGGTGTCCTTTTTTCTTTAATAAATTTAGTTTATTGGGTGTTTGTATGTAGGGTGAAATGCTATTTGCCATCTCACCTAAAAATTCATTTATCAAGGCTTGGAATTGTTGCTCTAACTCAAAGTAACGTTGTACTTCCATTTTTGCATATAATTCCGCTTTAATCGTACTTAGTGTTTTTATTGTTTCTTTAAAATCGGGATGATATTTTCCACCTTGTTCAAGAACTAGATCATATTTTATTTTTGCTTCATTAAATTGATCAATTAATTCTTTGTGTCTAACTTCTATTTCCTGATCTAGTTTGCGTAATTCAAGATAGAAGGGATGTTTTTTAAATTCAACTAAAACATTGTATGCTTGCATTACTAACTCAGTCATCTGAATCTTCCTTTCATTGTTGATGCTTTAATTTTGTTAATTATATTATAAATAAAATTAAACTCTTTCTAAATGCGGCAATAAGTTTCATTATGCTATAATATTATTGAGAAGGTGAAAATATGATTTTAATGAAGGATATTATCCGCGAGGGACATAAAACCTTAACAACGGTTGCTAAAGAAGTTGTTCTTCCTTTAAGTGGTGCCGACAAAAAAACTTTAGTCGATTTACTTGAATATGTTAAAAACTCACAAGATCCAGAAATGGTCGAAAAATACGGACTACGTCCTGGGGTTGGATTGGCGGCTCCACAGATTAATGTGTCAAAAAGGATGTTTGCTGTTCATGCTCCTGATTTGGATAACAACCTCTATAGTTTCGCTTTTGTTAATCCGGTAATTACACCTGTTGGCAACAACATTATCTATCTACCAGGCGGTGAGGGCTGCTTAAGTGTTGATCGAATCACGGAAGGTTTAACACCGAGATATGAAACAATCAAGGTTGAAGGATTGGCATATGATCAAGAACATGATCGCCTGTCTTCAGTTTCTTTTACTGTATCCGGTTATATCGCAATAGTTTTCCAGCATGAATATGATCATTTAAATGGCATTTTATATGTCAGCAAGTTGTTTGATCATTTACCGAATGCCAAGCCTGCTTTTGAATATGAGATTGCAGAGGAAGAAACTAACGAATAAGTTTTTCGATAACTTTAATTTGGTTTTCTAAAATGTCGCTATAGGTGACATTTTTTTCTTGATCATTGGGAAAAAGTCGTGCTTGCATTTCTGTTAGTTCTGCCTTTGATTTATCTTTTTTTCTAAAAAACTTCTGCAGAAAACTTTGTTTTGGCTTTTCCGAGTAGTACATTTGTTCAAATTTCGTGTCAATTAAATAGGAAACACTTAAGTTATCTCTTTTGATTCTCTTTAGAATTTTTAAAATATCTGTTTTACCAAAACCGATTAGCTGCGGTTTTAATTCAAAATCAAAATCATTGACGTACAATAAACCCATAAATGGCTTTAGAATCCGATAGTTGGTTGTTGTTGACTCGTTATTCTTTAACATGTATTCGGGAATAAAGACGATTTTTTGAATATCCCATTTATGCTTTTTAAATAAATACGCGTACGTATTTGAAGTTTGATTTTGATGTGGTTCAAGATAGAATTCTAGTCTTGCCTTGATCGCTAGATCAAAGAATGGTTTAAATTGTGTTTGGATAAACTCCGCCTCTTTTATTGCGTCATCAATAAATGGAGCTTTAAAGACAATTCCCTCTGCCTTTAATTTGACTGCGTGCTTAACCACAGTTTCTAAATTGCCAAGTGCTTCAATATGAGTATCTTCATCACTTATGTTTAACCATTCGTGTTCTACTTTCATTAAGTAAATTCTTAATTTTTCTTTTCTAATTGTATCCTGAAGCTCTTTAAAATCATCTTTATTTATCTCCGATAAAGGCTTCTTGTTAAAATGACTTAAACTAATCTGATTTATTCTCAGTGTTTTTACTCGCTTGATGTACTCATCAAAAGTTAGTTTTTCCTGGTTTAAGAAACCCGTAATTACTTTTCTCATAAGTCCCTCCAATTATACATTAAGATTGCACCGGCAGCATTTACGTTCAGACTCTCAACGTTTTCGGTTTCAATTCGGACGAAAAAATCGCTTAGATCTTTAATTTTAGGTTGAACACCTGCTCCTTCATTGCCCAATACTAAGCCAATTTTCTTAACTTCAGCACTTGTTTCTTTTTCGTGTGCATCCGCACAAACAATTGAATAACCATCTTTCTTTAACTTTAGAATTGCTTCTTCCAATGGCCTTCTTTCAACAAATACTTCAAAAATTAAACCTTGTGATGCACGGATTGTTTTTTCATTATAAAGGTCAGCTGATTGAAGACCTAAAATGATATGCCTAAAACCAAAGGCAACGGCAGAACGAATCAATGAGCCCACATTGTCTGGATCTTGAACGTTGTCTAACAACAAGACTTTATTGCTTTTGATTGGTTGATTGATTTTCTTGCAGATTGCCATACTTTCAAAAGGTGTTTCTGTTTGCGATAATAAGTTCATTAAAGGCTTACTGATTAAGGTTCCTTCAATTTTGGGATTGGTTGTAATAAGTTCAATGATTGCCCTCTTCTTTTTTGCTTGTTCAATCAAGTGATCGCCATAGACTAAAAAAGCATTGTGTTCATCGCGATGTTTTTTTAGTTTCAATTTTTGCCATAGCTTAAATTTATTGTTTTGCTTTGACTCAATCATATTTTCAACTCTCCTAATGCTTGAAAAGCTTCTTGAACATCAAAACCATAGTCTGATAGATTAATTTGACTATTTGGTGAAACCTTGATTGTTATAATGTTCTCAATTGTTTTTGTTATATCTAAATCAAGCTTCTCTTCATATCGTTCAGCAATATACGTTTTTGGCCTTGTAACAGGGTTTTTCGGCACATATATACTGCAACAATCTTCAAATGGTCTAATCGAAATATCAAATGTTTCAATCCTTTTTGCAAGTTCAATAATATCTATTTTATCATATGTAATCACCGGTCTTAAGATTGGTTTAACAGTAACAGCTTCAACAACATTCATGCTTTCTAATGTTTGACTTGCTACTTGACCGACTGATTCACCATTGATCATCGCTTGAATATTATTAGCATCCATAAACTTGTCGGCAATTCGATACATCATTCTACGCATTATCGTAATTGAATATTGCTCTGGAATGTTTGATAGAATATCTTGATGAATTCTAATAAAAGGCACTAAATGAAGAGTAATCTTTCCATCAATTGTATATTTGCTTAGCTTTTTTGCAATATCGATAACTTTCTGGACTGATTCAAGTGGAGTCAAAGGTGTTGATTCAAAGTGCAGTAATGAAACATCAATACCTTGCTTGATTGCCAAGTAACTAGCCACAGGACTGTCAATTCCACCGCTGGTTAACATTAAGCCCTTGCCCATTGAACCATAGGGAAAGCCACCCATGCCTTTAATTTGACCAATATTCAAATAAGCATAGTCTTGTCTAATATCAATCTTTAAAGTATACTTTGGTTTTTTGATTGCAACTTTAACTTTTTTATCAAGACCGTTTAGAATCAATGGTGCAACCGTTTGAGTAAACTCTAAACTTGAAGTTGGGAATGTTTTATCTGCTCTGTTTGTTTCGATTTTGAAAGTTTGATCATTTTCCGTAAGTACTTCATTAACTAGCTTAATCGCAGTTTCAACAACGCTTTCTATTGTTTTATTGGTTGCGTATACTTTACTAAACGAATAAAGCCCAGGAATTTCCTGTAGCAGTTTTATAATGATGGCTTCATCTTCTTCTTGATATTTAAGATAGCTGGAATCATGCCTGTGATCAAAAGCGACAACAAAGTCTTTTAGCTTATGCTGTAGATGTTTTCTAATTGCTTGAATAAAAAAACGTTTATTTTTTCCCTTTAGTAATAAATCACCAAAGCGAATGAAAAGTAATTTTTGCATGCTATCACCATGTATTATTTTACCATAGTATGATACAATTTTATTGGTGATAGAAATGAAAAAAGATGAAATGCTTCAATTGGCAAAAAATTTATTATATAAACAGCCAAATATGGCTTCCTTTTTAGCGAACGCAGCTGCCTTCCTAAATGAAGTGTTAGATGACATAAACTGGGTTGGTTTCTATTTATATGACGGTAAAAATCTAACCGTTGGTCCCTTTCAGGGGAAAGTTGCTTGTGCTTTAATCGAATTAGGCGCAGGTGTTTGCGGTACGGCAGCTTTAAAACAAGAAACGATTGTTGTAAAAGATGTCCATGCGTTTGATGGTCATATTGCATGTGATGCGAACAGTCAATCAGAAGTTGTCGTTCCGATTATTGTAAACGGCATGTTGTTTGGCGTTTTAGATGTTGACAGCCCAACAATTGACCGATTTGATTTAAAGACCGTCTCATTTTTGGAAGCATTTGTTGCTTTAATGATTAGTTTGATTTAAGATTGTTAATTATAAAAAGTTATAAGTTGACATTTAGTACCCTTTAGGGTAAAATATATCAGTCGGTAAAAAGCAGGCAAACAGCTTTTATTGAAAAATCCCTACCTTTAGGAGCCCCTAGTAACCTTTCTGCTTTAAGGTGAAAAGAACATCGGGATTATCATTAAAATCTAATTGTATTTTTTACCACCAAAACAAAAAAGGAGGTAAAATTTATGTCACGATTCACAGGTTCAACATGGAAGATTTCGCGTCGCCTAAACTATTCGATTTCCGAGACTGGAAAAGAATTAAAGAAACGTCCATATCCACCAGGTCAACACGGACAAAGACGTTCTAAATTAAGCGACTACGGTCAACAGCTTCAAGAGAAACAAAAAGTTCGTTATACTTATGGTGTTTCTGAGAAACAGTTTAAGAAAACATTTACTGAAGCTGCTAAGATGAAGGGTATTCAAGGTGAAAATTTCTTAAAACTACTTGAGTCACGTTTAGATAACGTCGTTTATCGCTTAGGTCTTGCAAAAACAAGAGCACAGGCGCGCCAACTAGTTAACCATGGTCATTTCTTAGTTGATGGTAAGAAGATTAATATTCCATCTTATCGTTTAACACCAGGTCAAAAGATAGCTTTACGTGAGCGTTCAAAAGACTTAGTTGTTGTCAAAGAAGCACTTGAAGGACAGTATTCATCAGTTGATTATGTTCTTTATGACAAAGACACTAACGTTGGAACATTCGTTCGTTATCCAGAAAGAAATGAGTTCTTGACAGAAGTTAGCGAGCAATTAATCGTTGAATTCTACAACCGTTAAAGACAAAAACAAAAAGATTGATTTCATATCGAAGTCAATCTTTTTTTATTTACTAATTTTATTATTCTGCCGCTTTGACAATTTCTAAAAATGCCTGTGCATCCAATGATGCTCCACCAACTAAGGCTCCATCAATTTCTGGTTGACTTAGCAATTCTTTTGCGTTTTTAGTATTTACTGAACCACCATAGATAATCCGGATTGCTTCACTGGTTTCACCGGAAAACAGCTCTTTTAAGACTGATCTAATCGCGCCAATTGTTTCATTTGCTTGTTGTGGTGTGGCATTCTTCCCTGTTCCGATTGCCCAAATAGGTTCATAAGCAATAATTGTCCTTAATGCTTCTTCTTCACTTATGTTTTCAAATGCTTGAACAATTTGTTTTTTGACAAAACTGTTTGTTTTTCCTGCTTCACGTGTTTCCAATGCTTCACCAACACATAAAATAGGGATTAAATCGCATTTTAAGGCGGCAATCAGTTTTAAGTTCACCAATTCATCTGTCTCATGGAAATAAGTTCGTCTTTCGCTGTGTCCTAAAATAACATATTCAACACCAACTGAACGAAGCATTACTCCAGATGTTTCACCTGTATAGGCTCCTTCAACATTTTGGTGCATATTTTGTGCGCCAATTCTTAGGTTTTCGCCTTCACGTTTAACAAGGTCCTTTAAATATGGTGCTGGTGCACAAATAACGGTTTCGATTTCTTCACGATTTGGTAATTGCTGGTTAACTGCATAGACAAACTCATAAGCTTCATCTTTAATTTTGTACATTTTCCAGTTTCCGGCAATGAATGGAATTCTTTTCATATCTTTCACCCCAGTATAGATAATACATCTTCGATTGCTTCTTCAGCAAGATGTCCTTTAGCAACAATGCGAACATTTTCCCCATAGGGAACAGCAAGCGACATTAAGGATAAGATCGACTTAAGGTCAATAACGATGTCCTGATAGTGCAACTCGATATCAACGGCATATTTTGAGGTAGCTTGTACTACTTTCGCTGCGATCGTTGCATGTAGTCCTCTTGTGCTTTTGATTGTGACTTCTTTTTCGATTACAAACATACCTTCCTCCTAAAACATTGGTGGAGTACTAATCCACAATACTTTTGCGTTTTGTTGACTTGCATTAACTAAATAGTGTTCCTTGTTTGCTAAATAGTAAAATGTTTCACCTTTACGGACAATGTATCTTTTTCTGTTAAACACAACAACGATCTGTCCTTCTAGGACATAGCCAAATTCTTCACCGGCATGTGGATCATCAATCTCCGATTGTCCACCTGGTTCAATTTCGATGATAATCGGTTCCATTTCATATTTTAAAGCATTAGGAACAATCCAGCTAATCATATGTCGCAAATGTTCATTTTCTTTTTCGTAAAACTCATCTTTTTTAAAGACAACCTTTTGATCTTCTTCTTTGCTGAAGAATTCGTGCACATCTGTTCCAAGCACTTCTAGAATTGAAAACAATGTTTGCATCGAAGGTGATGTTAAATTGTTTTCCAACTGAGAAATATAACCCTTAGTTAGTTCCAAGCGGTTAGCTAATTCTTCTTGTGTTAAATGATTGCCTAATCTTAATTCGCGAATCTTCTTTCCTAAGTCCATCATTTTTCATCTACACATTGAATACCTGGTAAGACCTTACCTTCAAGATATTCAAGTGATGCACCTCCTCCGGTTGAAATATGTGAAAAGCTATCTTTTAGGCCGTACTGAATAACTGCTGCTGCTGAATCTCCACCACCAACAATTGTTGTTGCTTGATCATGCAATTTACCAATAGCGACTGCTAGCTGTTTTGTTCCTTCGGCAAAACGAGGGAATTCAAAAACACCAAGTGGTCCGTTCCAAATAACCGTTCTTGCTTTTTCAACATAGGAAGTAAATAGTTTTATTGTTTGTGGTCCAATATCCATTCCCATTTCATCTGCCTGGATTTCAGTATACTGACGAACAAATTTCTCTGCATCTTTGTCGAATGTTTTTGTAACGATAACATCCTGACTAATTATAATTTTCCCATTGCCTTTTTCAAGTAAATACTTAGCCAGTTCAATTTTATCTTCTTCAACTAAGCTAGTACCCGTTTCTTGACCTAAAGCACGCATAAACGTATAGCCCATTGCTCCACCAACTAAAATATGGTCAGCAATCTTTAATAAATTTTCAATAACGCCAATTTTATCGGAAATTTTTGCCCCACCTAAAATTGCAACAAATGGTCTTTGTGGGTTCTCTAATGACTCACCAATAAACTTTATTTCCTTCTCCAATAAGAAACCAGCAACGGTTGTTTTGATGTTTGAAGCGATTCCAACATTTGAAGCATGACTTCTATGAGCAGTACCAAAAGCGTCATTAACAAATATATCGCCTAATGAAGCCCAATATTGACCTAACTCAGGATCATTTTTACTTTCCTTTTTACCGTCTATATCCTCAAAACGAGTATTTTCAAACATTAAAATATCACCTGGCTTAAGTTGATTGATCGCATTTTCTAATGCTTCTCCCTTGGTTTCAGGTATAAATATAACTTCTTTATCAATCAGTTCACTTAATCTTTTACTGACGATTAGCAAGCTATTGCTTTCTTTATCGCTTTCATCCTTAATTCGGCCTAGGTGCGAAAATACAATTGCTTTACCACCGTGCTTAATTACATACTCAATTGTTGGTAAAGCTTCCCTGATTCGATTGTCATCAGTAATAACACCCTCTTGAATTGGAACGTTAAAGTCAACCCTAATCAATACTTTTTTATTTTTTAGTTCGATGTCGCTTATGGTCTTTTTCAAAATATACCTCCATCATAAAATCAATTAGATTTTTTACGACTCTATTATAACACTCTTTTTTGATGATTGCTATTAAATGCCATAAATCTTTAATTTATGGTTCTGGATTTCAGTGATGAGTTTAAGGCTATTTTCAATTGCTTTTTTCGAAATTGCAACAATGATTCTTTTGCCGCTATTGAATTCGATCAATGTTTTGCTCTCCACTTTGGTAATGCTTTTTATTTGATGGGGATTAACCCAAATATTTTCATAGTTACGAATTCGTTCAGTTGGAATCAATGCTAATGTTTCAGAAATACAAATTGGTATTCTTTGCTTCCTGGCAAATAAAAAATTGATTGCTTTTTTATATCCCTCATAAGCAAATAGGTGCGTAAGACATAAATACTTAACAGTTTGCATAATTCCGGTTGAGACAGTAAATACTTCCTTGGTTTGATGAATTTCGGTTCCATTTGCGGTCATATGCATGTATTCGAATTCACTTGTAAATAAAAAGAGAACCTTTTCGCAAAAGTTCTTCTGATTAATTACCAATAAATTGTGTTTTATTATCTTATCTTTCATCTTTACTACCTTTTTTACCTTCAAAATATGTTATAATATCAAGGATCGGAGTGATTTGATGGAACAAGTTAAGCAAAAAAGAGTATTTTATTTTGTTACCTTTCTCATTGCATTAACAATTTATATTGCTGCAGTTGTTTTGTCTTGGGTTTTATTAAAGCTTAATGAAGATATGAAACTAAGTATTATCTTGGGTCTTTCTGTTGTCTTTGTTGGTGTAGCGCTTTGGTTTAGACCAAGAATTGTTTATTATGCAACCGTTTATCAATGGATCCGCTTAAAAGAAGGTAAGGAATTGGTTAAAAAGACAGATTACAATCTTGCCTCGGCAGCTTTTGTCCAAAGGATCATTGAACAAAAATTTAAACCGTATAAAGATAATCAAGATTTCTTAATTGCCTATCGTCATATCCGTGATCCAAAAGAGTTAGCTTTAAAAAGAGGTTCATTAGAAGTTATTGTTCTATTAAAAGATGATAATGCCACATTTGAAAATCCGTTTGTTTCAAATGCAATCAATCAAATTGAAGAATCTTTAAGAACCGATAGGAAACGCTTCTCAAGTTATGTTGTCCTTCAAATTAAACTTGTTGATGAAATTACAGGTGAGTTAATCGAAAAAGCGGATCAAGTTGTTTTTGATAAACACAGTTTTGTAAGAGTAAGTGTAATCAATGTCCTATACGCAAACAAAACAAAATCACTTTATTATCTCCACAATAAAGAATATTACCCCTCATTTCATTATCAATATGCATTATCGCTCTTGGAATCCTTAATTTTATAAAAGCCTTTAATTAGGCTTTTTTTTATCGGCTATTTATCCAATCAATGATTGTTTCAGCTGGTATAACTTTGATTATATTTCCATCAACTGCAATTTGGATTCCAATCCATTCATAATAAATGTTTAAGACGACTGAACCATTACCAGATTGTTCAGATGACGATCTTATGTAAATGAACGCTTGGTCTACTTGATCAATAATCCCTAATTCAACTCGATTGTTTGTTTGATTTTGCGCGCCAACAACCGAAACAACTTGTCCTTCTAGTGGAAATATAATAGTCCTGTTATTAGCTAAAGTATAGGTGGTTGTCGCTGTCTTATATCTAATTAACATTATGCCCAGTTCTTCTGAAAGATCAATAATTGCGGCCGTGTAATCATCATTGACATAATCATAAACAATCACACCTGTTTTAGTTCCAATCGTAGCGTCGATCGGCATTAAAGGCATTATTGCATAAACATAATTTGACGATGATGATTGTTCAATGATTGTTGCTGTTAAGTATGTGACTTGTGATTCACCAAAAAGTGGTGTTATTGTATATTCTACTTTTAGGGTTTGTTGAACGTGTTTCTTGTAAATATCGTTAACATATGTTGTGAAATTATCATGTCTAAATAAGTCGCGTTGTATATAACGATTTAACGCTCTTCCTTCTGCTGCGTTTTCATACATTACATACGTACAGCCACTTAGGAAAAAGCTTGAAATTAAGAGAAGAAATAAAAAGAATTTTTTCATTTTACTGTCCTCCTAAAGAAAAATTATTTACCTGCAAAAATTCGCGAACCTTGCTGATTGGTATTGCGAATGATTGAGTGGAAAAGACGCTGCCCGACACATTGCCGGCATATACAACCGCCACTAACTGTCCGCTTTCATCAATCATCATTCCGCCACTGCTTCCATGTTGAACCGGAGCTGAGGAAACAATAACTTCAAAAGGAATATAGCCTTCGCTTTTAATTGTAACGAGTGCAAAGGCCAATACTCTACCGATCGTGATCGTATTGACTTGATGTTTTGGATTGCCAATGACATAGACATTATCATTAATTTTTGCATCATCATTAGCTAATGGAACAATAGGAAATGGTTTTGCTGTTTTCTCCATTCTTAGCACCGCTAGATCATATTCTTTTAGAGAAAACATCATTATTGCCGTAAACTCTTCATCTTGATAATCCATTAACTTGATTGTTTGAAAGAGGTTGTCATCATTATTTACTACATGTTCATTTGTTAATAAATAGTAAAAAGCTTCATCTTCAAAAAAAATGAATCCTGAACCGGTTGCTGATTGTGATTGACCAAACAATTGATTAATGACTTTAAAGTTACTTTGAACATAGTTGACCTGTAAATTGTTTAAAAGTGATTGAAAATCAATATATTTGCTTTCTGTTTCTGAGACGTGATCAGCAAATGCTAATTGAGCGTCTCTTTTTTCAATCTTGAGACAGCCACTTAAAAGTAAGATTAAGATTACAATAAACAGCATTCCTTTTATCTTATTCATCTTCCACTCTCCACTTTTATTATACCTTTGTTGTCTAAAAATGAAGTAAATTATTTTTAATTTATTTTATTCATATAAAAAGAGCGTTTAACGGATGCTAAACACTCTAAAAAGTAAATTATCCAATTGAACCTTCCATCTCAAGCTTAATTAATTGATTAAGTTCAATTGCGTATTCCATCGGTAATTCTTTCGCAAATGGTTCGATAAAGCCCATTACAATCATTTCTGTTGCTTCTTCTTCGGTTAAACCGCGACTCATTAAATAGAACAATTGCTCTTCACTAATTTTTGAAACAGTAGCTTCGTGTTCTAAATAAACATCGCTATTACGTACGACGTTAATTGGAACTGTATCTGATGTTGAAATTCCGTCTAAGATGATTGTATCACATTCAACGTGTGCTTTTGCACCTTTAGCTTTTTTACCAAAATCAACTTTACCGCGGTAGTTAACAGACCCACCGCCACGACTAATTGATTTCGAAATAATTGTTGATGTCGTATTTGGTGCGACATGAATCATTTTTGCACCTGAATCTTGCCATTGACCTTTACCAGCAAACGCAACCGATATTGTTGTTGCTTTAGCTCTTTCACCTAAAAGAATACAGGCCGGATACTTCATGTTGACACCACTGCCAATGTTGCCGTCAATCCACTCCATTAATCCATTTTCATAAACGAAAGCTCTTTTTGTAACGAGGTTGATAACGTTGTTTGACCAGTTTTGAATTGTTGTATAACGACAGGCTGCGTCCTTTAGGACGACAATCTCAACGATTGCAGCATGTAGTGAATCAGTTGTATAAATTGGGGCAGTACATCCTTCGACATAGTTTACCGATGCACCTTCATCTACGATTATCAACGTTCTTTCAAATTGACCCATTTGCGCTGAGTTAATCCTAAAGTATGATTGTAATGGCTTGGGAACTTTAACACCTTTGGGTACGTAAATAAAAGATCCACCACTCCAGACAGCACTGTTTAACGCTGCATACTTATTATCACTATTTGGAACAATCGTTCCAAAATATTTTTTAACCAACTCAGGGTATTCACGCAAAGCTGTATCAGTGTCAACATAAACAACGCCTAAGTCATCTAATTCTTTCATTGTATTTGAATACACTACTTCACTTTCAAACTGAGTAGAAACTCCTGCCAGGAAATTGCGTTCAGCCTCGGGAATACCTAAGCGATCAAATGTATCTTTAATTTCTTTAGGTACATCATCCCAGCTTCGTTCAGCTCTTTCACTTGAGCGGATAAAGTATGTAAACTCATCAAAATTAATAAAAGATAGGTCTGGTCCCCATTTTGGATTATCTATCTTCAGGAAATTTTCATAACTTTTCAAGCGGAATTCCAGCATCCAATCAGGCTCATTCTTAATCTTGCTAATTTCCCGAATAACCTCTTTGCTGAGCCCCTTTCCTGTGTCATAAATCGGCTTTGAATCTGTATGAAAGCCATATTGGTATTCACCAACTATGGCATCAATTTTCTTTTTATTGTCATCCATTATTCCATCTCCTTATTCATTTTTTTATACCTTGTTCAATTGCTTTCCAAGCTAAGGTAGCACATTTGATTCGTGCCGGAAATTGTGCAACTCCTTGATAAACAATCGCATCACCGGTTAAGATTTCCGGGTTAAAGGGGTATCCTTTAATCATTTCATAATACTCGTTGATTATTTTTAATGCATGATCAGTCGTCTGATTCATCAGCGTTATACTCATGACGCTTGCACTTGAACAACAGATCGAACAACCTGTTCCTTGGTGCTTAATATCTTTAATAATCCCATCGTCCAGCTTTAGTTGAACTGATATTTCATCACCACAACTAGGATTATTATAGTGAATCAGTAAATATGAAGCATCATTAACTAGGCCTTTATTTTTTGGTCTTTTATAATGATCCATAATAACTTGTCGATACAAATGTTCAATGTTCATTAATAACTCCTTTAGAAACTTGAGAAAAACTGATGTGCTTCTTTAAGCGCATCGATTAAGACAAACAGATCTTCTTCTGTATTGTATATATGAAGTGAAACGCGTAGTGTCGATGGGACATTTAAGAATCGTGAAACCAATTGTGCACAATGATGTCCCGCTCTAACGCTTACGCCTTTTTGATCTAAATAACTGGCTATGTCATGTGGGTGTATATCTTTTATATTAAATGTCACTGTTGGATGACTTGCCGTCTCGTTATATAAGGTGATTTCCTTAATTTCCTTTAACTCAGCAATCAACATTTGGTGTAACTTAGTCAGGTGTGTATGAATCTTATCATATCCTAAAGCTAAAATAAACTCAATTGCACTTCCTAATCCAATTGCTCCAGCGATAATTGGCGTTCCTGCCTCAAATCGAATCGGGCTTGGTTTGACGGTTGCGTATTCATGGAATACATCATCAGCCATTTCACCACCATATTGCATTGGCTCTAAATCATTTAGTAATTCCTTTTTGCCGTAAAGAACACCAATACCACTTGGGCCAAACATTTTATGCCCAGAAAACGCTAAGAAATCAACATTAAGTTCTTTTACATCAATTTTTTGATGGGCAATTGATTGAGCAGCATCCAATGAGACGATGGCTTGTTTTTCGTGAGCCAGCCTAGTTATTTCTTTAACTGGTGTTTCATAACCTAATGCATTTGAAACATGGTTTATCGCGACAACTTTGGTTTTATCCGATAAAACTTCGCTAAAGTTTTCAACTGTAATTTTTCCTGCTTTATCCAGTGGAATGAAAACTAGCTTAGCACCAGTCTTCTTAGCCGTCACCTGCCAGGGAATTAATTGCGAATGATGTTCTAGCTCACTAGTAATAATTTCATCACCCGGTTTTAGGATGTTTCGATAACTGTAAGCAACCATATTTAAGGCTTCGGTTGCACCGCGTGTAAAAACAACCTCATCTGTTGCTGCGTTGATAAAATCTGCAACAGTTGATCTTGCTTTCTCATATAGATCAGTTGCTTCATACGTCAATTGATATGTCCCTCTATGAACATTGACTCCTAGCTTTTCATAATAGGAGTCCATTGCATCTAAAACAACCTGTGGCTTTAATGATGATGCAGCTGAATCTAAATAATGAAGCGGTTTTACTTGATTAAAAATGGGAAACAATTTTCTAATCTCTTTTACATTCATCATATTCTTAAATTTACTAAATGAACAAATCGTTCTCTTAATGGCTCATCTTCAATCTCATCAATAACCGGTTGTAAAAAGCCATTAATAACAAGCCGTTCTGCTTCCTCCAAAGTTAATCCTCTACTTCTTAAATAAAACAAAACACTTTCCTCGATCTTGCCGATCGTTGCACCATGACCTGCTTTAACATCATATTCATCAATCAATAGAATTGGGTTTACTTCAATTTTTGCAGCATCATCGGTAATGATTCCCTTTAGTGTCTGAAAGGCATTTGCTTGTTTCATACCTGCCTCAATTTTTTCTACTCCATTTAAGATGATTTGACCGTTTTTGCTTGCAATTCCGATATTAGTCATATCACCATATGTGTACGGAGCCTTGTGCGTAATAAAAACATCAACTTTTTGAACATGATTTTCACTGGAAATAGCAACAGCACGCATTTTTACTTCTGCGCCCTCTTCTAGTAAATCTACACTCATTTTAGCAACCATCTTATTACTGACAAAGCCACCCACAAGCTCTAGCTTGGCATCGCGCTTAAGGCTGAAATAGTGCTCCAATAAGGCATTTTCGCTTTGTACCTCTGATACTAGCAAATACTTTACATTCGTATTTTGCTCTGCTGCAAAATGAAAGATATAATTATTGTTATCCTTAGCTCCATTTGCTAACTCTAACATAATTTTCACTTGTGTGTTTTCTTTAACGAGAATCTTTAACTCCTCGTGTTTTTGGTCATGAATAACAATTTTAATTGGTTCATCAAAGACTTGGTTTTTTGCAATGGTTAATTGATTATCAGCAAACGTAATATTGGAAGGTAATTTTTCGCTTATCGTATTGTTTTTGACATTAATTAAGCTCATTTGCCATTTCCTTCAAATTCAATACCTAGTTCATCTTTAACCCATTCATATCCGTTTTGATCAATTTTTTCAATTAATTCTTGTCCACCGCTTAATACTATTTTACCATCAATCATTATATGAACGAAGGTTGGCTTAATATGATCTAAAATTCTTTGATAGTGTGTAATTAGGATACAACCAAAATCATCATTGATCATACTACTGACATTTTCACCAACAACCTTTAATGCGTCAACGTCTAATCCTGAGTCAATCTCATCTAAAATTGCGAACTTAGGACGAATAACACGAAGCTGCAAAACTTCATTTCTTTTTCTTTCCCCACCACTAAAGCCTTCATTTAAATAACGATGAGCTAAACCGGGATTCATCTTTAAGTTTTCAACTTCTTTTTCATAGCGCATCGCAAACTCAAACAAACCGATTTCTTTGCCAGAAGTTGCATTTACGGCTGAACGCATAAAATCACTGTTTGTAACACCAGCTACTTCAGCTGGATATTGCATTGCTAAAAACAAACCCGCTCTTGCACGTTCATCTACTTCCAATTCAAATAAATCAACGCCATCTAAATGCGCCTCACCTTGTGTAATTTCATATTTCGGATGTCCCATTAAAGCACTTGCCAGGGTTGATTTACCTGTGCCATTGGGCCCCATGATTGCATGAACTTCACCTGATTTCACGTGAAGATTAACACCTTTTAAAATTTCTTTGCCTTCAATTTCGACATGAAGGTTTTTTATTTCCAAAACTGCCATAATTGCCTCCTTGTTTTTATCCATTATTATTATATAACATCTCTACTTTTAATGCCAAAAATACGCTAAAAATCAGATGATTTTACGGAAAACGTTTTCATAGACTAAATTACGCAAATAACTATGAACAGTTGTCTTTATTGTGTTATAATTTAAATGTAAATGAACCTTTTTTGTTCGTTTACAAGTTATAGTTGTATTTTTCTCCCAAAATACAAGTTTTATATAAGGTTCGACTGCCATCTTACTTTATATAAACCAGACCTAGAAAAAGGCTTCATGGCCTTTTTATTTTTTTACCACAAAAAAGGCACAAAATGAATGTGCCTTTTTGAATTTATTGCATAAAAACTATTCTTTTTTAGTTTTAGCAGCAGCTTTTACTTCTAGTTCCTTAATTTCTTGACGATAGCGTACTGCTTCCTCTTCAGAAGCTGACACATAATGTCCTGGTTCAACCTCAATTAAAGATGGCTGATTATCTGGGGTGTAGTTGTGCGCAGTAGCAGGATTGTACATAAAACGTTTACGGCGTCTCTCATAGAAAGGATCTGGTTGCGGAATAGCTGATAAAAGCGAACGAGTGTATGGATGCATTGGATGTCTGAAAATTGTTTCTGATTCTGCTAATTCAACAATTTTACCAAAATACATAACTGCAATCCGATCACTAAAGAACTTAACAACAGAAAGGTCGTGAGCAATAAATAAAATTGTTAGATTCAATTTCTTTTGTAGTTCTTTCAATAAGTTAATAATCTGTGCTTGAATTGATACATCTAGCGCACTAATTGGTTCATCAGCAATCAATAATTCAGGATTGACAACTAATGCTCGTGCAATACCGATTCTTTGACGTTGTCCACCTGAGAATTCATGTGGATATCTAAACGAGTGCTCTGGAACTAGTCCAACAACATCTAACGCTTCAAACACTTTGCGGTCAATTTCATCGGGGTCATTAACACCTGAAATGCGTAAACCTTCCGCAATGATCTCACGAACAGTCATTCTTGGGTTCAAGGAAGAAATCGGGTCTTGGAAAATCATTTGGATTTTCTTCATGATTTCATATGTTTCACCTTTAAATGCGTTGTCATGCTTCAAACCTTTAATGGCATCTTTTTGCTTGGCGATAAATTCGTCTCTCTTAGCTTCAATTTTCGCAATTTTTTCATTATCAACTTGATACTGATCAGGTCTTGCTTCACTATCTGCTTTAAGTTCTGCCAATTCTTGTCTTTCTTTTTCGATAAGCTCTTGTTTGCGTTCAGCATCTTCTTTTTTAAGAAGTTTGCGTTCAGCCTTATATTTCTGTTTAATTTCAACTTGCTTCTTTAGGAATGGTTTACATTCAAGAATAGCCTCTTTGGCTTCTTTCTTTGCTGCTTTGATGTTTCCTTTTAATGTTTCAAAGCCACCACCAACACGAGCACCTTTAAAATAGACTTCTCCATCTGTAGCGTCATATAATTTAATAATTGTCCGTCCGGTTGTTGTTTTACCACAGCCTGACTCACCAACTAAACCAAATACTTCACCTTCATAGATGTCAAAGCTAACATCATCGACTGCTTTAACAACAAGTTTGTTTTTACCAGAGCCGACCTTGAAATGTTGTTTTAAGTTTTTTACTTCTAAAGCTTTTACTCTATTTTCAGTCATTTACGGCCAGCCTCCTTTTCCTTCTTTAGACTACGTTCAATACGTGCTTTAAGAACGTTAGGCATTTCTACCTTTGGAGCATTCTCGTGTAATAACCAAGTTGCTGAAAAATGCGTGTCACTTATTTTAAACATTGGCGGTTGTTCGACAAAATCTATATCTAAAGCATACTTATGGTTACGTGGTGCAAAAGCATCACCTACTGGTGGGAAGTGCAAATCTGGTGGAGTACCAGGAATTACAAATAGCTGTTGCCCTTCTTTATCAAACTCCAAGTCTGGCATAGCCGACAACAGCGCCCATGTATATGGATGTTTTGGATTATAGAATATTTCATCTGCAGTTCCAATTTCAACAATTTTACCAGCGTACATTACTGCAACACGATCGGCTATGTTAGCAACAACACCTAAATCGTGTGTAATAAAGATAACTGAAAGATTTCTTTCAACTTTAAGTCTTTGGATTGTTTCCAATATTTGTCCTTGAGTCGTAACGTCTAAAGCTGTCGTTGGTTCATCACAAATCAAAATTTCAGCATTATTGGCTAATGCAATCGCAATAACAATTCTTTGACGCATTCCGCCTGAAAATTGGAAAGGATATTGTGTATATCTTTTCTCTGGCTCAGGAATGCCCACTTCACGCATTAATTCAATTGCTCTAACTTTTGCTTCTTCCTTGGAAACACCCATTTTTAGGTAAAGAGCTTCCGTAATTTGCTTTCCAACTCGCATAATAGGGTTCAAACTTGACATTGGGTCTTGGAAGATCATTGAGATCTTAGTACCGCGAAGCTTATGGAAGTCTTCCTCCGGTATTGTCATTAAGTCAATCGCTGGAGTTTCTCCCTTGCCTTCATTTGCATTCCCTGTTTCTCTTAATTCTTGATATTTTTTTAAGTTCTTTACATCATCGCTGTAGTAATAGATTGATCCCGCGTCATGAATCGCATTACCTGCAAGAATACCAATAATGGCTCTTGAAGTTACGCTCTTACCTGATCCGGATTCACCTACGATTGCCAGTGTTTCTCCACGGCGAAGCTCAAATTCAACACCGCGAACAGCTTTTAAAATTCCTTGTTGAGTTCTAAATGAAACATTTAAATTTTTAACTTCTAATACATTGTCTTTTTTCATTCTTACTCAACTCCTCTCAATGATGGGTTAAATGCGTCTCTTAAGCCATTACCAAATAGGTTAAATGATAACATTAGTAAAGAAACGAAGATACCTGGGAATAGGATTAGGAACCCTAAACTTGTGATATCTCTTAAACGAGCCTGTGAATCTGCTAACATTCTACCAACACTTGTTGTGTTTGTATAGTTAATGATTCCTAGGTATGAATACGTTGATTCTGTAAAGATTACGCTTGGAACGTATAAAACAAAGCTTGTAATTAAAGTTCCAATTGCGTTAGGCAAAATATGTTTACTCATAATTCTAAAATCGCTTGCTCCAAGAGTACGTGCTGCTAATACATATTCACGTCCTTTATAACGATAGAACTGCGTTCTTGTTATTCCCTGGATACCAAGCCAGCCGGTTAAGACGAAGGCGATAATGATAACACCAACGCTACTACCCCATCTTAATACTAATAATGAAATCAATGCCAAGAACGGAATACCCGCTAATATCTCAACTAATCTTTGAATGATTAAGTCGACGTTACCACCATAGTAACCCGAGATTGATCCGACGATAACACCAATAATGATGTTAACAATCGCAACCACAAAGGCAACAATTAGTGATACACGTGCCCCACTCCACATTAATGTAAACCAGTCATAACCGTTATTGTTGACACCAAACCAGTATTCTGGTTGGTAATCAAATACTTCGTCTAAGAAAACAAAATATTCAACGACTACCCTGTGGGTTTGACCTTCTACTAAGGATCCGTCTGGATTGCGGAAAACTCTTTCTTCGCGTGTAACAATTCGACCAATTCCATCATTACCTTGAGCTTCATAAGCTGCCTTTAAGTCTGTTGTATTGATTGACATCGGTGATCTGCTTAACTGGTAGTTAACATAGTTGTAAAATTGAACAGTAACTTTGTATGTTCCATCAGCTGCCGGTTCAACTTTATCTAAGTCAGTGTATAAAATCTTACCATATTTCTCAATGTTTACAGGATCATCTAAAGCTCTAAGTGTCGCTAAATTTGAACTTACGATTGTTCTCTTTCCGTTAAACAGCGGAATCCAATCCAGTGCCTTAACGTATGGTGGAAGTTCCGTATAGCTAACTAAACGTTGAGCATGCAAAACATGGTTCTTTCTAAAATTATCTGGCTTAATAAATGGTCCAATAATTGCCATAAAAATTAAGATTAAAAGAATTATTGCGGCAACTAAAGAAGCTTTGTTTTTCTTAAAACGTAGCCATGCATCCTTGTAATAACCAATGGGCTTGGTTTCAAAAGCAGCGTCATGAGAATAATCTCTATCTGTGGCTAACTTAAACAAGCTTTTATCTAATTTCTTTTCGCTCATCGTTTTCCAGCCCCCATTCTAATTCTTGGATCAATGACTCCGTATGAAAGGTCAACGACTAACGTTGCAAGTAAGCCGATGAGAGTATAGAACATTAGGAGAGCCATAATTACAGGATAATCAGGTCTTGTACCTGCAGTTTGAATAAAGGATTCAATATATAATTTACCAATTCCAAATACTCCAAAAATTTGCTCAGTAACAAAAGATCCACTTAAAATACCAACTAATCCCCCAATTAATGCTGGTGCAATTGGTACCAAAGCATTACGAATACCGTGTCTAATTGTAGATTGACGACGGTTAAGTCCTTTTGTACGACATAAAAGCATGAATTCTGAAGTTAATACTTCCGTTAATTCTGCTCTTGAAACACGGGCTAGTCCTGCCACACTACCCACTGTTAACATAATTGTAGGTAAAATGTAACTCGACAAACCAATCCAAATATTCTTGCTGTAGTCACTACCTCTTAGTACGTTCCAAGGAACCCAGTTCAAATTGAACGCAAACAAGTACTGTAATAAAATACCAATAACAAAACTTGGCACAGAAATCAATACCATAACGCCTGTAGAAATGATATGGTCTGTTAATTTGTTTTTCCTAAGTGCAGCCCAAATACCTAGTCCGATTCCAATTGGAATTGAAATAAGATAAGGGACAATATTAATTCTAACTGTTACAATCAATCGCTTTCCGATCATGCTTGTAACTTCCTCAGGATACTTTAATGAGTAGCCTAAAGAGCCTTCTCTGGCAATATTGCCAACCCATCTAGTAAATTGCTGGATTATTGTTCCTTTACCTATGCCGTCCCTTTCTAGTAGTTTTTGCAAAATAACCGGATCAATCGAGGGATCATTTTCGATTTTCATCCCCGGCATTGATCTGATAAACGCAAAAACCATAAAAACAATGATGGCAGTTGTAACAAAGACTAATCCAATTCGTTTAAGCGAATATCTAATCATTATTCTACTCCATTCTCTTATTTACGACACAAACAACCCTAATGGAACTACCCATCAGGGTTGTCAATATCGTTTAATTGATTATGCTAAATATATAATAGTTCAGGTTAAGCTAGAAGCTTATCTGAAATACATATACTGCAATCCGCCCCAACCCATACGAGCATGGAATGCGTTTGCATCAAAGCCAACACGAGCACTGTAAATTGTAACACCAACGTTTGTGAATAATGGAATATTAATCATTTGACGTAATAATTCACCTTCAAGAGCTGCTGTAATGTTATCCATTTCGTCAGCTTTTCCTTCATATGGACCATAGTCTAAAACTGTGTAATAAACAGTGTCCCATAGATAGTCATAAGTGCCAGTCCAAATGCCTGCATCATCGTCTTCACCAAACATATCTAAGAATTCTTCAAAGACATCGACATAATCTTGTTGAATCTCAGTGCGATCTTCTTCATCAATTAGTAAGAACTCAGCTAGCCATTCTTCAACAGCTGCTTTACCATTAGTTAAGTCGGCACTTACAATAGCATTACCTGTATCAAATCCAGCTTCAAGGATATAAGCTGATCCAAGACCGCTTGAGTAAACTTGTAACATACCTGGTGCCCAGAATTGCATACCTTGCCAGCCACCAAATGTAACGTCAAAGTTACCTGTATCCCAGATTCCGCCTTCACCACTTAATTCTTCTGATGTAACAGGATTTTTCTTGAATTCAAATTTGTCTGCACCGAATACTTCTGCAAATTGTGCAGCCATCCAGTCAGCCATAATGTGGTTTGTTTCAGCATCTGCCATAGCAAATTCTAGAACAATTTTACTACCAGCAGTAATCTTGCCTTCTGTGACTAATTTATCATAAGCTAAATCAAATAAACGTTTAGCTTCAATTGGATCATAACCATCAGTATCTGGGGCATAATCTTCTAATACTTTTATACCAGCTGCAGAAGCACGATAGTTAACTGCGTTTTCTTCACTTGAGAAGTATTGTGATCCTAAAACACCATGAGTTGGTTCACTTGGTTTTCTAACATCTGCTGAGAAAGTAGTACGGTCAACTGCAAGGTACATAGCTTTTCTGAAATCAACATCTTGAATGATTGGATTTCCACCGTCTCTAGTTAGACCAAATGCAAAACGGAAGAATGTAGTAACTGGAGAAATCTTTAAGTTTGGATTTCCTTCATAATCTGCAAAGTAAGTTCCGCTAGCGTTTGCTAAGTCAAGACGACCTGCACGGAATTCTTGAATTGCAACAGATTGTGCAGTAATAACATCGTATCTAACAAATGGAATTCTAAATTGAGAAGCTCTATGGTTTTCTTCATTTCTTTGGAAAACGTAGTAGCCTTCTTCAACCCATTCAACTAGTTTATAAACACCAAATGATACGTGTGGATTAGCATGAGTACCATAGGTAGTACGTGTATCATCTTCAATTAGTCCAGCTTCGTAATTTTCAACATGAACAACTGATGTGATTGCACTTGCTAACCATGTCATAATGTGCCATTGGCTCTTCTTAACGTTTAATTCTAATCTAAATGTTAAATTATCAACAATTTCAAATCCAACTTCTTCCCAATCCATTGCTGGCCATTGTCCTGCTTCTTCATCCTCAGGATCAATATCAGCACCTTGTTTGAAGTAGCCTTCAGCGTTTTTTAGAGGAATGCTATCGCCAGAATAAAGGTTAGTAGCACGTGGGTTTAACAGTTTTGGATCTAATAACAATCTGTATGAATCACTGAATGTTTGAGCGTTAATTACTGTTCCATCAACAAATTTTAGATCGTTTCTTAGTTTGATTTCCCAAACTGTTCCATCTTCATTGACATCAATTGGTCTTTCAGTAGCCATTGATGGGAAATAGTTGTATGGAAGTTCTGATGCGTCAGCATAAACTGTACCAAAAGTAACTTTAGTTAAATCA